>RCMZ01000148.1_pt1 | contig 44005 bp, 32 predicted proteins | sample 2041141 | NCBI WGS metagenome assembly RCMZ01 (sample SAMN09708263, study PRJNA481090) | Wastewater metagenome, whole genome shotgun sequencing project. | biome: sewage; isolation source: Davis station wastewater (DW) | place: Antarctica: Davis Station | collected 2010-03-01 | reverse complement strand
GCGTGCGCACCGCATCGAAAATGAATGCTTCGGTCATGGCGTCCTCTGGCCTCCTTATATAGGAGGGATAGGTAGCGGTGTGGCAGTCCGCTGCCCAGCAGCGGCCACCAACAATTGTTGTTAGGCCGCTCTACCATAGCCGCAACGCGCGCAGGCTCAATGACCGAAATGCTCAGGCCCATTGACCACTCAGCTCAGACCAACGGTAGGACTGCGTGTAACGCTAGAGCAACGCCCCATACAGGTCTCTGGCCTGCGGCTTACAGCCCAGACGTAGGGTTGCCTGAATAACCGGCCACTCCTAGACCGCACGCCCTTGCTGCCAAAGCTTCTAAGGCCAATGTGGCCCAAGCCCTAGAGTTTGTAAGGCAAGGCGCCATCGCCGGGCAATGCCGGGATGGTTTTTGAGTCAACGCCAAGCTGTTAACCCGCCGTGTGATCGACGCTGCACTGCATCTGGTGAGTAACAGCAACAAGAATAAAAGGCAGCACACCATGCATATCCACGCGAAAGTCCGCCAAGCGGGCATGATCATGTTTGCCACCGCCGTGGTTCTGATCCTGCCCAACCTCAGTCGCCTGATTAGTTAGAGTGCCAGCCGCCCGTTGCTGTTACGCCGTCAGCAACGGGCGCAGAGGCGCATCAGGCAAAAGCTAGCTGCAACCAATGCCGGTAAAAACCCTCAGCCACCTGATTCAGCTGGGCGATGCGCTGCGGCAGGTTTTCCCGCATAAAGGCAATGCTCTGCTGGCTGGGTTGACTGACATCCAGCAGATAACCCGCCTCGGTTAGCCACAGATCAACCAGCTCAGCGGTCATTTCCGGATGTGACTGCAACGCCAGCACCTTGTCACCCCAGGTAAACGCCTGGTTCTGGCACCAGCCATTGGTCAGCAAATGCTGCGCCCCGGGCGGCAGATCGAAGGTATCGCCGTGCCATTGAAACAACTCAAACTCGCCAGGCACATGGCGCAGCCAAGGGCTTTTAGCCGCTTGCACCGTGTGCTGCAGACGCTGCCAGCCAACCTCTTGAAAGGCCATGGTGCGCACCTCAGCACCGAGCGCCTTGGCCAATAACTGACCGCCCAGGCAGTGACCGATCATGGGAATGTCACGCTGCAGAAAATGCTGGATGGCTGCTACTTCCGTCGTCAGCCAGGGCAGCGGATCATTCACGCTCATGGCGCCGCCCATGATTGCCACGGCCTTGGGCCGGTCGAGGTCGACGCCTGCCAGCTCGCCACGGTCAACCCGCAGCACCTGGTAGTCAAACTGCTGAGCACGCAGAACCTGGGCCAAATGGCCAGGGGTGCAGTGATCGGTGTGAGTCAGTATCAGAATATCGCTCATGGTGCCCTCCGCCGCGCAGTGTGCGACAAAGGTCAAGGCAAGGTCGAGCGAGGAAATGGGCAGATTAACGGGGGATGTTGCACCGCCAGCTGCCATTGCGGTCAGCTGGCGGGATTGCGTGGGATATAACCTCAAAGACTACAACCGGGCATGCTCCTGGATCACGCCCCACCCCTCAAGTCGCCCGCCAAGCGGTACCACCAGGGTTTCCAGGCCCTGCTCAAAATCATCAATGCCGGCATGGCTGGCGTACATCACCTTGCTCACTTGCAAGTGCCAGACGCCTTCGCAACGCTGATTGATCTGGGTATTCAGCGATTCACCGCGAAAGCTTTGCGCCACCAGCCGGGCCCGTTCCTCATCAGGGAATATGGCGTAAAACTCGATGGCATGGATACGAGCGAAATCGAAACCGCCCTCCTTCATACGCTGTAACAGACTGCTGCTGTTGGATTCCGAAGCGCTCATGGACATAGATTGGTACCCCTCATTGAGTAGACATCAATCACCGTGTTGCTCTGCGAGAGTAGCCCTATCGTTAAGGCCACGCTGAACATTTAGTCGAGCGCCGGCCACTTGTCACTTTTCGCGACTTAACCAGCCCATGATGGCCCGCGTTATCCAGGCCGGCGACAGCTGGGCCGACCAGTACATCAACTTGAAAAGCCCGCTGATCGGCCGATGCACTGCGGCCCCCTGGGACTGCTGCCAAACGGCATCAGCGATCTGCTCAGCCTGCAAATTGACGCCTAGATGGCGCAGGGCCGGCGGCTCAAAGGCCTGACTGCTGACCATCGGTGTGCGCACAAAGGGCGGCATTAAATCGCCGACGCGAATGCCATGGCGACGCCACTCCAGGTCCAGGGCCTCGGTCAGCCCGCGTACGGCAAACTTCGACGCCGAGTAGCTGGCCATGTGCGGCGTACCATACAAGCCCGAGGCCGAGCCCATGTTGATCACCTGGGCGTTGGCGGTGGCCTTGAGGTAGGGGAACGCCGCATGGGTCATTTGCAGCAAACCCAGCACATTGATTTGCAAGATGCGCGCGTGCTCGGCTAGTTCGATGCTCTCGAAATGGCCGAAGCGCAGCACTCCGGCGCAGTTGAACAACAGCCGCAACTGCCCACCGTGCTCAGCGGCAAAATCCTTTAGCGCCGCCTGCACCGCTGCCGCATCGGCCACATCCAGCTCTGCATGCCACACCCCGCCAAGCTCCGCAGCCAGGCTGGCCAAAGCGGCATGATTGATATCCAGCAAACCCACTTTCCAGCCACGCCCATGGAACAGCCGCGCCGTCGCGGCACCAATGCCCGAGGCCGCACCGGTGATCAGAATATTGTCCATCTAGCCCTCCTGCGCCCGCAGAAAACTGGCGACCCGCGCCATGGCAAAATCGGCCGCCTTGAGCATCCCGGCATGGGCCTGAAACACATGCCAAAGCCCCGGATACACTTCCAGCTGCACCGCTACACCGACGGCCTTGGCGTGCTCGGCAAAGCGCAGGCTGTCGTTGAGCAGCAACTCATCACTGCCGACCTGAATCAGCAGCGGCGGCAACCCGCGCACATTGGCAAACAGCGGTGACAAGCCAGGCGCCTTGGGATCCTGGCCTGCCGGGCAATACAGCGCCAGGGCCTGTTTGATCCAGGCCGGATTAAGCAAGGGATCGCCCGCTGGCGGCTGGTGTACATGGGTGAAACTGAAATCCGTCACTGGCGAGAAACACACCAGCGCCGCCGGCAAAGGCAACCCCAATTCCTGTAGGCGCAGGGCCGTGACCAGGGTCAGGTTGCCGCCCGCCGAATCACCGCCAATAACAATCTGCTCCCCCCGATAGCCCATGACCAATAGTTCTCGGTAGGCCGCCACAGCATCCTCAAGGGCGGCCGGATAGGGATGCTCCGGCGCAAGACGATAATCCAGAACACAGACCGCCCGCTGGCCGAGCTTGGCCAGGGTGGCGCTGATGCCGCGATGGGTCGCCGGCGAGCCGATCAGGTAAGCGCCGCCGTGCAGGTACAACAACACCCGCCCGTTTTCCTCTGGCGGTCGATGCCACTCGCAGGGTCGGCCGCCGATCTGCCCTGGAGTCAAACTCAGCCCACGGGGCGTCGGTGTGGCGGCCGTGAGCAAGCGCAACACCCCGCGCTGCAGCGCAATCGGCATGGGCGGACGCACCAGGCTGCGAAACAGCAGGCGCAAACCGCCGCGCAGTACAGCGCGCAACAGCGGCTGACTGAGTGCCGGCGGGGTGAACTCAACGGCTGCAGTCATAGTCAGCAAGCTCCAGGTGACGGGTTTGTTGGCGGTAAGTAAAGGTGAACCCCGGCCAATTGTTGGTGTTCTTACCGGCCGCATTCTTGTACCAACTGGTGCAACCCTGCTCCCAGATCGAATGGCGGATCACCTGCTGCAGATGCTGGTTGAAGCGTTGTTGCACCTGCGGCTTCACATCCATATAGCGCAGGCCTTGCTGCTGCAACGCGTCCAAGCAATTGAGCACGTAAGCAAACTGGCTTTCCAGCATGTACAGGATCGAGTTGTGGCCCAGGTTGGTGTTCGGCCCGTAGAGCAGGAACAGATTGGGAAAGCCATTAACACTGATGCCCTTATACGCTTCGGCGCCGTCGCGCCAGGCGCGGTTCAGCTCCACACCGTCCAGACCCTTAATCTGCATCGGCGCAAGAAAATCGGTGGCCGCAAACCCGGTGCCGTAGATCAACGCATCCACTGGATGCTCACGACCATCGGCCGTCACCACACCATGGGGAGTGATGGACTGGATGGCCTGATTGACGATCTCGACATTGCCCTGCGCCAAGGCCGGGAAGTAGTTGTTGGAGATCAGAATACGTTTGCAGCCCAGCGGATAGTCCGGCTGCAACTGGCGCTGACGCTCGGGGTCGACGATGGCCGCGGCCAGATGGCGCTGAAAGCTGAACTGAAACAGCTTCATCAGTACCGGAAAGTGGATAAACGCCAGGGCGCGGACTTCGTGCTGCACATACTTGAGGCCGCGATCGATTTGCTGCAGCCACGGCCAGCGCCGCAAAAGAGCCAGCTCCCAGCGCTTATAGGCCCGGTCCGGTTTGCTGATCACATAGGCGGCGCTGCGCTGGAACAGGGTCAAGTGCTGCACCTTGGGCACAATCTCCGGCACAAACTGGATCGCGCTGGCGCCGGTGCCAATCACCGCCACCCGCTTACCCGCCAGGTCATAGGCATGATTCCAGCGCGCCGAGTGGAAGGCTTCGCCGGCAAAGCTCTCCAAACCAGGAATGCGCGGATAGGCAGGCTGATTCAACTGACCACAAGCACTCACCAGCGCCTGCGCCAGGTAATGCTCACCATCCTTACCGATCACTCGCCACAGGCCGCTGGCCTGCTCGAACTCGGCACTCTCCACCTCCGTGTTGCAGCGGATTTTGCCGGCCAACTGGTGCTTGTCCACACAGTGCTGGATATACGCCACGATCTCCGCCTGCGGGGCGAACTTGCGACTCCAGTCGGTCTTCGGCTCGAACGAATAGGAATACAGATGAGACGGCACATCGCAGGCTGCACCCGGATAGTGATTGTCGCGCCAGGTGCCGCCCACCGAGGCCGCTTTTTCCAGCACGAGAAAATCGTCGATACCGCGTTTTTGCAGCTGGATAGCAAGGCCGACACCGGCAAAACCGGCACCAATAATCAGCACGCGCAGCGGCGCCGCAGCTGGGGAATTAGTTGTCATTGTTCGTCCCGTAGGTTTTAGGCTGTGCGTTCATACTACGTGGCCGCACGACGGCGCGTTATGGCATAGTCGGCCACTAATTGTGAATTGCGGCCAACATGTCGAACACTTTAACCTCCCCGCCCGCTGGTCACTGGCCGGCACGGCGCAGCATTATCAGTGCTCAGTTACAGACCCAGTTCGGCATGGATCAGGGCCTGTCGATTGAGCAGTGCCTGGCCGGCAGCGGCCTGACCCTGAGCCAATTGGGCGACCCCGCCAGTGAAATTGACGCCAGCCAGGAGCTGATTCTGATCGGCAATCTGGTGGCGGCCCTTGGCCATATCCCCAACCTCGGCCTACTGGCAGGCCAGCGCTATCACCTCAGCACCTACGGCATCTGGGGCTTTGCCCTGCTCAGTTGCCCGACCCTGCGCAGCGCCGCCAGCATGGGCTTGCGCTACCTCGACCTGACCTACGCATTCTGCCGCATGCACCTGGAAGAGCACGGCGACGACATCCATCTGTGCCTGGATGACCAGGACCTGCCGCCGGCACTGCGCGACTTTATCCTGCAGCGCGATACCGCCGGCATGCTCAAGATCCAGCGTGACCTGCTCGGCCAGGCGCTGCCGTTCAAGCGCGTCGAGTTACGCATGCCCGCCCCCGCCGATGTCGCCCGCTATACCGAACACTACGGTGTCGAGCCGCTGTTCGGCCAGGCGCAAAATCGTTTCGTGCTGGCCCAGCAACTCCTCGACCTGCCCTTGCCCGGCGCCAACCCCCAGGTGGCGCACGACTGCGAAATGCAATGCCATGCCCTGCTTACCCGCCGGCGTGAACGCTCAGGCCTGGCCGGACAAATTCGTACGCGCTTGCTCAGCCGTCCCGGCAGCCTGCCGGACATGAATGAGATTGCCGCGCAGCTGCACACCAGCACCCGCAGCCTGCGCCGGCGCCTCAGCGAGGAAGGCACCAGCTTTCGCCAACTGCTGGAAGAGGTACGCCAGACCCTGGCGGAGGAATTGCTCGCCACCGGCGGCTTGACCCTGGAAGAGATTGCCGAGCGCCTGGGCTATGGCGAAGTGTCGAACTTCACCCACGCCTTCAAACGCTGGAAAGGCCTGGCGCCGCGCCAGTACCGGCGCCGGCATGCGACATCCTGAACATTCAGCCGGGCGTGCATCTGTGCTAGCGTGCCGACCTAACTAGGAACAACCCTATCTAGCAAAGGAGCAGCACCCATGGCCATCAGCAAAGAGCAACTGATCAGCGACCTCGCCGAAGCCGTCGACGCACCCAAGGCGCAAGTGCGCGCCCTGCTGGAGCACCTCAGCGAAATCGTCAGCGACGCCCTGGAAAACAGCGATGAAATCACCCTGCCGGGTATCGGCAAGCTGAAAGTGACCGCGCGCCCCGCACGCAGCGGCCGCAACCCACAGACCGGCAAAGCAATCGAAATCGCGGCCAAGAACGTGGTCAAGTTCGTTCCGGCCAAAGCCCTGACCGACGCACTCAACTAAGTTCTCAGCGCTCGTATTTACGCCTTGCGCCAACGGCTCAGGGCGTAACGCCCAGGGCCTGCAACTGCTCGACAAACCCCGCCTCATCCAGCACGCGCAACCCAAGCTCACTGGCCTTGGCCAACTTCGAGCCCGCGCCTGGCCCAGCAACCACGCAATGGGTTTTGGCCGACACCGAACCCGCCACTTTGGCACCCAATGCCTCCAGCTTGGCCTTGGCCTGATCACGGCTCATCAGCTCAAGCGTACCGGTCAACACCCAGGTCTGGCCGGCGAGCGGCAGCCCGGCGACGACGCGTTTCTCACTTTCCCAGTGCATGCCGAACTCGCGCAACTGCGCTTCGATTTTCAGCGCACGCTCGCGGTGTTCGGCCACGCTGAAAAACTCGCGCACGGCATTGGCCGGCTTCTCACTCAGGGTCTGGCGCAGGTCCAGCCAATCGGCTTCGAGGAGTTTGGGCAACGACTCGCCGAACTTGCTGGCCAGGGTTTTCGCGCCAGTAGGACCGAGGGACGGAATGTGCAGTTTGTCGAGCAAGCCGGCCAAGGTGGTGCAGGCGGCAAACTCAGCGCCCAACTCGCCCTGCCCCTGAATATCCAGCACCTGACCCAGTTGCTCGATCACGTTCTGGTTGTGCGCGTCACTGAAGAACTCATGAATCTCATGGGCCACTTCCAGCCCTACATCCGGCAGGTAGGTCAGCACTTCGGGCAACGCGCGCTTGATCCGCTCCAGCGAGGCCAGCGAGCGCGCCAACACCTTGGCCGTTTCCTCGCCAACATCGGGAATCCCGAGGGCATAAATAAACCGCGCCAACTCGGGCTTCCTGCTGTTCTCGATGGCGGCCAGCAGGTTATTGCTCGACAGCTCGGCAAAACCCTCCAGGCCTACCAACTGATCGAACTGCAGGCGGTAGAGGTCGGCCGGCGACTGCACCAGGCCTAGGTCCACCAGTTGTTCGACACTCTTCTCGCCGAGCCCATCGATGTCCATGGCGCGGCGCGAAACGAAGTGAATGATCGCCTGTTTCAGCTGTGCCTGGCAGGCCAGACGGCCAACGCAACGGTAGATGGAACCCGCACTGAAGGACTCCTTACCCTTGCTGCGCTTAACCAGTTGGGTGCGTTCAACATGGGAGCCGCACACCGGACAGCTCGCGGGAATTTCTACCGCACGCGCATCCACCGGACGTCGCTCCAGCACCACCTGCACCACCTGCGGAATCACGTCGCCGGCCCGGCGAATGATCACCGTATCACCGATCATCAGGCCCAAACGTGCCACTTCATCCATGTTGTGCAAGGTGGCGTTGGCCACCATCACGCCGGCCACCTTTACCGGCTTCAAACGCGCCACCGGCGTCACCGCCCCCGTGCGCCCGACCTGAAATTCCACATCCAGCAGCTCGGTTAGCTCTTCCATGGCCGGGAATTTATGGGCGATAGCCCAACGTGGCTCGCGCGCGCGAAACCCCAGCTCGCGCTGCCAGGCCAGGTTATTGACCTTGAACACCACGCCGTCGATTTCATAAGGCAAGGCTTCGCGCTTGGCACCGATGCGCTGGTAATAGGCCTGACAAGCCTCGATGCCGCGGGCCAGATACAACTCAGGGCTAATCGGCACACCCCAGGTCTGCAGCGCCTGGAGAATGCCCAGCTGGGTGTCCGGCAACTCGCCCTCAACCTGGCCAATGCCGTAACAGCAGAAGGCCAAGGGACGGCTGGCGGTGATTTTCGAATCAAGCTGACGCAGGCTGCCGGCGGCGGCGTTGCGCGGGTTGGCAAAGGGCTTGGCACCGCTCTCCAGCTGGCGCTGGTTGAGGGCATCGAAACCGGCCTTGGCCATAAACACCTCGCCGCGCACCTCAAGTACCGCGGGCCAGCCACTGCCCTGCAACTTGAGCGGAATGTTGCGCACCGTGCGCACATTGGCGCTGATGTCCTCGCCCGTACTGCCATCGCCACGGGTGGCGCCGCGCACCAGTTGCCCCTCGACATACAACAGGCTCACGGCCAAGCCGTCGAGTTTGGGTTCGCAGACGTACTCGACCTCGGCGCCACCGCCAAACAGATCGCCAGGCGGCAGGTCGTCGGCCAAGCCCTCACGCACGCGGCGGTCGAAATCCAGCATATCGGCTTCGGCGAAGGCGTTGCCGAGGCTGAGCATCGGCACCTCGTGGCGCACTTCGGTAAAGCCGGCACGCGGCGCACCACCAACCCGCTGAGTCGGCGAATCGACGGTAATCAAGTCCGGATGTGCCGCTTCCAAGGCCTGTAATTCACGAAACAGACGGTCATATTCGGCGTCAGGAATACTGGGCTGATCAAGCACGTAATAACGCTGATTGTGCCCGTCCAATTCGGTGCGCAGATCAAGGATGCGCTGGGCGGCGTGGGGGATGTCGCTGGTCATGGTTACGGCTCTCAAAAACGCAAAGAGCAGCCGAGGCTGCTCTTTTTAATAATCACGGATTCAGCTCAGGCGCGACTCAGCGCTTGGGCATCATGTGCTTGCGCTCGAACTCGACGATGCGCTGACGGTAATGCTCGATGGTCTGCGCGGTCATCACGCTGCGCTGATCATCTTTCAGCTCGCCGTTCAGCTCGTGGGCCAACTTACGCACCGCGGCCAACATCACATCGAAGGCCTGCTTGGGATGCCGCGGACCCGGCATACCGAGGAAGAAACTCACTGCACGGGTACTGAACAGGTCGATATCGTCCAGATCGAAGGTGCCAGGCTTAACGCCGTTGGCCATGGAGAACAGCACTTCACCATTGCCAGCCATGCTTTCGTGGCGGTGGAAAATGTCCATTTCGCCAAAACGCAGGCCGCTTTCCAGAATGTTCTGCAGCAACGCCGGGCCGTTAAAGCCGCCTTCGTCGCGGGAGATAACGTTGATCACCAGCACTTCTTCAACCGGCGGCAGGTCCTGAGTGTCTTCCTGGGCCTGGACTTTGCGCTTCTTGTCGCCTTCGTCCACCGGGGTCAACAGGGTTGGCACCGGCTCATCCAGTTTCAGGTCGCCTTGGCTCGGCTCACCGGAACGGCGGCGATTGAGCTCGCGGGCACTCATGGCCGGCAAGTCTTCTTCATCCACGCGCGGCTCGTTCTGACGGTCAATCACCCGTGCCGGGCCAAGCAATTCAGGATCGCCACCGACGTCGTCATCCATGCCGGAGAAACTGCGATCCAGCTTGAATTTCAGCTTGCCTTTGCCACCGCGCATACGGCGCCAGCCATCAAAAAGAATACCGGCGATAACAATGATGCCGATGACGATCAGCCACTCGCGCAGACCGATTTCCATGTAATTCCGTGACCCCGACTAAAAAAGTGATGAAAGCAGGCCTTCCAAGCCCTGCTGCAATAATCTCAACGTGGCGCCAAGCCCATGTTCTGGCTGGCGTTTTCCCACGCGTAACAAAAAGTTGGCATTAAGCTAGCACGACAAAAGATAACTTTACACCGTCTGTCGCTTCAGGCTTCAACCATTGCCAGTGCCTGCTCCACATCCACGGCCACCAGACGCGAGCAACCGGGCTCGTGCATGGTCACACCCATCAGCTGATCGGCCATTTCCATGGCGATCTTGTTGTGGGTGATATAGATGAACTGCACGGTCGCCGACATCTCTTTGACCAACCGCGCATAGCGGCCGACGTTGGCGTCGTCGAGCGGTGCATCCACCTCATCAAGCATGCAAAAGGGTGCCGGATTGAGCTGGAAGATGGCAAATACCAGCGCCAGCGCCGTCAGGGCTTTCTCCCCGCCGGACAATAGGTGAATGGTACTGTTTTTCTTGCCGGGAGGCCGCGCCATGATGCTCACGCCGGTGTCGAGCAGGTCTTCGCCGGTCAGTTCCAGGTAAGCATTGCCGCCGCCAAAGACTTTAGGGAAGAGGGCCTGCAGGCCGCCGTTGATCTGATCGAAGGTTTCCTTGAAGCGATTGCGGGTTTCCTTATCGATCTTGCGGATCACGTTTTCCAGAGTATCCAGCGCCTCCACCAGGTCGGCATTCTGCGCATCCAGGTAGCGCTTACGCTCGGACTGCTGCTGGTACTCGTCGATGGCCGCCAGGTTGATCGGCCCTAGCCGCTGAATCCGTGCGGCCAGCCGCTCAAGTTCATCACTCCAGGCGCTTTCGCTCGCCTCACTGGGCAAGGTTGCCAGCACGCCGTGCAGCTCGTAACCGTCTTCCAGTAACTGATCGAGCAAAGCCTTGCGCCGCACACTCAGGGCCTGCCATTCGAGGCGTTGCTGCTCCAACTGACCACGCAGCAACTGCCCCTGCTGTTCGGCCTGGGTGCGGCGCTTTTCCGCGTCGCGCAATTGCCGGTCAGCATCTTCCAGGCCCAGGCGCGCCAGCTTCAGCTCGTCTTCCACGGCCATGCGCTTATCGAGCAACTCTTCCAGCTTCATGCGCAGCTCTTCCAGCGGCGCCTCGCCCTCTTCGAGGTTGAGATTGAGCTGCTCGCGCTTCTCGTGCAGACGCTCGGCCTGCAGCTGCAAACGCTCCAGAGCCTGACGCGTAGAGTCGTGCTGGGCCTTCAGCGAGCCCAGACGCACGGCCAGTTGATGGGCGTGATCCTTGTGCTGGCGGGCCTCCTGACGCATGCGGTCAAGGCGTTCGCGCAAGCCATCGCGCGCGGCCAGCAGGCGTTCGCGTTGTTCCGTGTCGACGGCCATGGCGTCAAGCGCGTCCTGCAGGTGCAGGCGTGACTCGCCCAGTTGCTCCTGCTCCAGCTCGCGCTGCTCAGTCAATTCGTGCAGCTCATGATCCAGGCGCTGACAGCGCAGGGTCAGCTGCTCGGCCTTGGCCTGGCCGGCGGACAGCTGAGCCTTCAACTCGCCTTGCTGGCGGGCTTCGTCCTGCAGTATACGGCGCTGCTGCTCGCGGGCCTGCTCTTGCCCGCGCTGAGCCTCGCGCAGTTGTTGCAACTGTTCATCCAAGTCGGCCAGGCGCGCGCTCAATTCTTCGCGTTCAGCGTGCAGACGCTCCAGCTCCTGGGCACGGGCCAACACGCCGCTCTCGGCAGCCTCGGCGCGGCGCACCCGCAAAAAGTGCCGACCGACCCAGTAACCATCAGGGCTGATCAGGCTTGCGCCGGGCGCCAACTGATGGCGTTGCTGCAGCGCAGCTTCAAGCGATGACACCGGTTTGACCTGGGCCAGCCACGGCGCCAGATCGACGCTCGCTTCGACCTTGTCCAGCAGGCTGCCAGGTACGCGCACGCCACCACGGGCCGGCAGTGCCAAACGCAGGTCGCCCTGACTGAAGCTTTGCAGATCCAAGCTATTGAGCTGTTGTTCGTCGTCCAGTAAGACGGCCTGCAAGTCGGCGCCCAGCACGGTTTCCACCGCCAGCTCCCAACCCGCCTCAACGCGCAAGCCGGCGGCCAACGGCGGACGCTCATTCAATTGCTGCGCCGCCAGCCACTCGGCCGTGCCCTTGCCCGGATTGAGGGCTGCCTGCTGCAACGCCTCAAGCGCAGCCAGGCGACCCTGCAAGCGTTGCAGTTCGCCCTGGGCCTGTTGCTGGGCCTGACCCGCTTGCAGCAGTTGCCCACGCACTAGTTCCAGGCCGTCTATCTGCTGCTGTTCAGCAGCCTGCAATTCTTCCAGGCTAAGTTCACTGAGGGCCAGTTGTTCGGCCAGGGCCAGGATCGCCGCGTCCTGCGGGTCAGCCACCAGTTGCTGACGCTCCTCGGCCAGCCGGCGCTGGCGCTCGGCCAGGCGTTCCAGGCTCTGCTCCAGTTGCTGAATCCGCGACTGCTGCACCTCGGCTTGCCGACGTGGCTCGGCGGAGTGCTGGGTAAAACCGTCCCATTGCTCCTGCCAGCCGTGCATGGCGCTCTCCGCCTCTTCCAGCGCGGCGGCAGCTTCCTCGGCGGCAGCAGTGGTCAGTTCTTGTTCAGGTTCAAGCTGGGCCAGTTCTTCACCCAGGGTCGACAGCAAGGTGCTGTCGTGGCCCAGGTGTGATTCGGTTTCCTGGCGTGCCCGTTCGGCATCGCGCAGGTCATCCTGCAACTGGCGCAAGCGCTGCTGGCCGTGCTGGATACTTTGTTCGACGCGGGCAATATCGCCGCCCACCGAATAAAAGCGCCCTTGCACCAGGTTGAAACGCTCCGACAGCTCGTAATGGCCGTCACGCAGGCGCTCGATGCTGGCATCGGCATTGCGCTGCTCGGCCACCAGCGCCTCGAAGGACACTTCCTGGTTGCCTATGACCGCTTCACGCTGACCAACCTGCTCATTCAGGCTCTGCCATTTCAACGCCGCCAGTTGAGCTTTCAACTGCCGTTCTTCGGCCTTGTATTCCTGGTACTTCTCGGCGGACTGGGCCTGGCGGTGCAGACGCTCCAGCTGGCGTTCCAGCTCTTCGCGCAGGTCGGTCAGGCGCGCCAGGTTTTCATGGGTGCGGCGAATACGGTTCTCGGTTTCGCGGCGGCGCTCCTTGTACTTGGAGATGCCGGCGGCTTCCTCGATAAAGTTGCGCAGGTCCTCGGGCTTGGCCTCGATCAGCTTGGAGATCATCCCCTGTTCAATGATCGAGTAACTGCGTGGACCCAGGCCGGTGCCGAGGAAGATGTCGGTAATGTCGCGCCGACGGCACTTCACACCGTTGAGGAAATAGGCGTTCTGGCTGTCGCGGGTAACCCGGCGGCGGATGGAGATTTCCGCGTAGCTGGCGTATTCGCCCAGCAAGGTGCCATCGCTGTTATCGAACACCAGTTCGATCGACGCCTGGCTGACCGGCTTGCGGCTGGTGGAGCCGTTGAAGATGACGTCGGTCATCGACTCGCCGCGCAGGTTCTTCGCCGAGCTTTCGCCCATCACCCAGCGCACGGCGTCGATGATGTTGGACTTGCCGCAGCCGTTGGGGCCGACCACCGCCGCCATATTGCTGGGGAAGTTGACCGTGGTCGGATCGACGAACGACTTGAACCCGGCCAGCTTGATGCACTTCAGACGCATGCTGGGCTAGCGCTCGGCCAGGGCGGCAAGCACCAGCGCGCGGTTGTGCTCGCCATAGGCGTTGAGCACCGCGCTGGCCGCCGCTTCGTCGCGGGCGATGATGGCCTGCAACAAGTTGGCGAAGGTGCCGACGAACTGGTTCATTTCGCCTTTGCGCCGCTCCAGGGCCAGGTGATAGGTGCGACTGATGGCCGGCAGCAGGTTTTCCAGAGTTTCCTGCAGGTACAGGTTGTTGGCAAACGGAAAGGCGGCGCGCATCACATCGAAACTGCTCTCGACAAAACCGTCGATATCTTCGCGCAGCATGCACGCGAGCATCTGCTGTTGGATGTCGATAAAGCCCTGCAGCTCGCTTTCGCGCCGCCAATTCCGGGCCACCGCGTGGGCCAGCATGATGTACAGGTAAATGACCAGTTCGTAGAGGTTGCTGACGTGCTGGGCGGTCAGTTCGGACACCTGGGCGCCCCGGCGCGGCAGGATGACGATCAGGTGGCGGCGTTCAAGAATCAACAAGGCCTCGCGCACCGAGCCGCGACTGACATTCAGCGCCTGGGTGACCTTGATTTCCTGAATGCGTTCGCCCTCCTTGAGCTCCCGGCGAATGATGCGTTTGGCCAGGTGCTGGGCAATCTGTTCGGCGAGGCTGTCCGGGGCCTTGAACGTCATGTTTTTCCTTGAAAAATCGTGAAAACGCGCAGGTCGCGAGTGTATCACAGGGGATTAGCCCAACTGGCAGGCGGAGGTGTGCGCCACCGTGCAAAAGATGGGTAGGCAGTTGGCTTGAGCATCGCGAAAATTGTCCGACAATCCAACAATAACAACGATGGAGCCCGCCATGTTTGCCAATCGCTCGTCCGACTGGATGCTGTCGCTGAAAAAAGTCGGCTACTGGTTCTGGCTTTTGCCAGTCGCCCTGGTGCCCCTCAGCTATCACCTGGCCCAAGGCAGTGCCCATGCCGATGCCTGGGCTTTTCTGCTGCCCGTGGTGATCTTCGGCATCATTCCCGTACTGGACGCCCTGCTCGGCCGCGACCCGGCCAACCCAGAAGAAAGCCAGCAGGTGCCGCAACTCGAAGGGCAACTCTACTACCGCGTACTGACCCTGGCCTGCCTGCCGGTGCTGCTGGGCCTGCTCGGTTGGGGCGGCTGGATTCTGGCCAACAACAGCCTGTGGAGCTGGGTCGGCCAACTGGGCTGGACCCTATCAGTAGGCGTGGTAATGGGCGCCATCGGCATTACCGTAGCCCACGAACTGGTGCACAAAGACCCTGCCATTGAGCAGGCTGCCGGCGGCATCCTGCTGGCGGCGGTGTGCTATGGCGGCTTCAAGGTTGAGCATGTGCGCGGCCACCATGTACACGTATCGACTCCAGAGTGCGCCTCCTCCGCGCGTTTTGGCCAAAGCCTGTACGGCTTTCTGCCCCATGCCTACAAGCACAACTTCCTTAATGCCTGGAAGCTGGAAGCCGAACGCCTCAAGCGCAAGGGCCTGCCGGCATTCTCACTGCACAACGAACTGATCTGGTGGTACGCCTTGAGCGGGCTGTTCCTCGTCGGGTTCAGCCTGGCCTTTGGCTGGCTTGGCGCGGCCTACTTCCTCGCCCAGAGCTTCGTGGCCGTGACCCTGCTGGAGATCGTCAACTACCTGGAGCACTACGGCCTGCACCGGCGCAAACTGGACAACGGCCGCTACGAGCGCACCACCCCGAGCCACTCGTGGAACAGCAACTTTCTGCTGACCAACCTTTTTCTCTTCCACCTGCAGCGCCACTCCGACCACCACGCCTATGCCAAACGCCGCTATCAGGTGCTGCGCCACCACGAGAGCAGCCCGCAACTGCCCAATGGCTATGCAGGGATGATCGTCCTGGCGTTGTTTCCACCGCTCTGGCGTGCGGTGATGGACCCACGGGTACGCGCTTACTATGCCGGCGAAGAGCATCAGCTCAGCGACAACCAACTGGCGTCGTAAACGACAGCCCGCCTTGTGCCCACCGCGCCTGCCGGCAAATGCTTGCAGGCCCAGGCGCGAACACCCAAGCTAAGGGTCCACCAGCCACGCATTGGCGAGGATCAGCTTTGGATTGGCAAACCCTGCTTAACCGCGAACGACTCGGCAAACCGGTGCACAGCGCCGAGGAACTAGGCCGCAGTCCCTTCCACAAAGACCATGATCGCATCATCTTCTCTGGCGCCTTCCGCCGTCTGGGGCGCAAGACCCAGGTGCATCCGGTGTCCAGCAACGACCACATCCACACGCGCCTGACCCACTCGTTGGAAGTCAGCTGTGTGGGCCGCTCCTTAGGGATGCGCGTGGGTGAAGTGCTGCGTGACGACCTGCCCGCCTGGTGCGATCCGGCCGACCTAGGGATGATCGTACAATCGGCCTGCCTGGCCCATGACATCGGCAACCCGCCGTTCGGCCACTCCGGCGAAGACGCCATCCGCCACTGGTTCCAGCAAGCGGCTGGACGTGGCTGGCTGGACGCCATGAGCGACGCCGAACGCGGCGACTTTCTCAGTTTCGAGGGCAACGCCCAGGGTTTTCGCGTACTCACCCAGCTGGAATACCACCAGTTCGACGGCGGCACCCGGCTGACCTACGCGACCCTCGGCACCTACCTGAAATACCCCTGGACCGCCCACCACGCCGAAGCCCTGGGCTACAAAAAGCACAAGTTCGGTTGCTACCAGAGCGAGCTGCCGCTACTCGAACAGATCGCCCGCAAACTCGGCCTGCCACAGCTCGAAGACCAGCGCTGGGGCCGTCATCCGCTGGTGTACCTGATGGAGGCCGCCGACGACATCTGCTACGGCCTGATCGACCTGGAAGATGGCCTGGAAATGGACCTGCTGGAATACAGCGAAGTCGAAGCCCTGCTGCTCGACCTGGTTGGTGATGACCTGCCGGAAACCTACCGACAACTGGGGCCCAACGACTCGCGCCGGCGCAAGCTGGCAATCCTGCGCGGCAAGGCCATCGAGCACCTGACCAATGCCGCCGCCGCGGCTTTTGTCGATCAGCAGCAAGCCTTGCTGGCCGGCGCCCTGGAGGGCGACTTGGTCGAGCATATGCACGGCCCGGCCAAGCGCTGTGTGTTGCAGGCCAAGGCCTTGGCGCGGGCGAAGATCTTTCAGGACAAGCGCAAGACCCTGCACGAGATCGGCGCCTACACCACCCTGGAAATTCTCCTCAACGCCTTCTGTGGTGCAGCCCTTGAGCAACATGGCGGACGTACACCGTCGTTCAAGAACCGGCGTATCCTCGACCTCCTCGGCAACAACGCACCCGACCCGCACTGGCCGCTGTACACCTCATTCCTGCGCATGATCGATTTCATCGCCGGCATGACCGACAGCTACGCCACCGAAATGGCCCGTGAGATGACCGGCCGCTCCAGCCCGGTCTAGAGCGTTTTGGCCGCGTCGGTCGGGGCCACATTCCGACCGGCGCACACGCCCAGAGCCATCTATGCTGCAGGCATCCAAGCCAGAATCGGAAGCCTCGCGCGATGAGCAAACGCAACCCCAATGCCATCCACCGCTTTCCCCTCCACGTCCATATCAGCGCGCTGTTTACCCTGCTATTGCTGGGCACCGGCATTGTCATGGGGGTGTTCAATTACCGCCAGACCAGCCACATCATCCTCTCCAGCAGCGCACAGTTGTTTGCCCGCATCAGCCAGGAAGTGCAGCTCGATCTGGACCACACCTACACCCCGATCCGCCATGCCCTCAACCTGCTGGCCCTGGACCCGAAAACACGCCTTATCGACGCCGAAGCGCGGCAGAAAGTGCTGCCCGCCTTTGCCCAGGCCCTGAGCGACAACCCCAAGCTGGCCTCGCTGTACCTCGGTTACCCGGATGGCGACTTTATGATGGTGCGCCCGCTGCGCAGCGAGGCCCAGCGCCAGCTGTTCGACGCGCCAAGCGAGGCCGCTTTTCAGCTCTGGTCGATTGACCGCAGCGCCGACGACACCAACTCCAGCTACCAGTTCTTCGATGCCCAACTCAATCTGCTGCGGCGCATCCAGCTTCCCTACGAGCAGTTCGACCCGCGCCAACGCCCCTGGTACACCACCGCCCTCAGCCAACAGGCACAAATCACAACGGCGCCTTATGCGTTCTTTTCCACCGCCGAAGTCGGCACCACCCTGGCTCGGCAGATTGGCCAGGACGTGGTGCTGGCCGCCGACCTGACCCTGGCCAACCTCTGCGCCACCCTGGCCAAACACAAAATCACCGCCAGCAGCGAAGTCGTCCTGCTGGACCCTAGCGGCAACGCCATCGCCTATCCCGACTGCCCGCCACTGGTCGTGGGCAGCCAACTGGTCAAGGCCGCCGACCTCAGTGCCCCCCTGGCCGCCCTGTTGGCGCCAGGCACCAGCGCGCCACAAGGACGCCTGCGCTTCAACCAGCGTGACTGGATCGTCTCCCGTACCGCCCTCAGCGAAGGTGGCCCCCAGGGCCTGGAGCTGGCCCTGTTGGTGCCGGAAGATGAACTACTGGCCGACGCCTACCGGATTCGCTGGCAGGGGGCGCTGATTACCCTGACCACCTTGCTGCTGTGCATCCCCGCCGGCTGGCTGGCCTCGCGCAGCGTGGTCAAGCCCTTGCGCGCCCTGATGCTGGATGCCGAAGCCATTCAGCGCTTTGACTTCCAACACCCGGCCAGCGGCCGCTCGCCATTACTGGAAGTCGATCGCCTAGCCATGGCCATGAATCGAATGAAACAGACCATCGCCAGCTTCCTCGAAATCGCCGCCAGCCTGTCGGCGGAGAAACGCTTCGATAGCTTGCTGCAACGCGTGCTCGATGAAACCGTGAGCATCGGCAAGGCCAGCGGCGGATTGCTGTACCTGCGCGACCCGGATGACGGCCAACTGATCCCGCAAGCCCTGATCCTTGATGGCGTGCAGCAGAATTTGCACGAGCAGCGCATCGAAGCCTTTGCCCGCAACGCCAGCAACCTGCCGGACTGGCTGGCCGGCCCCGCCAACGGCGACGCCACGGTGCTGACCTCACTGGGCTACGACCAGGCCGGCCCTCTGCAAAGCATCCTCCTGCACCTCAACAGCCCGCGTATTCACCTAGTCAGCTGCGGCCTGCACAATCGCCAGGGCGCGACCCTCGGCGTATTGGTGTTGCTGCACCACGACGAAGAGCCTGGCGAGCACGACCCGGACATGCTGCAACCGGCGCGCGTGGCCTTTGTTGAGGCGGTCTCCGGCGTGGCGGCCCTGTGCATCGACAGCCAGCGCCTGCTGGAACAGCAGAAAAAACTGCTGGAAGCCTTTATCCAGCTGCTGGCCGGCGCCATCGACGCCAAGAGCCCGTACACCGGCGGCCACTGCCAGCGCGTGCCGGAGCTGACCCTGATGCTTGCCCGCGCCGCCGCCGCCAGCGAAGAGCCGGCCTTCGCCGCCTATCAACCCAGCGAAGAGCAATGGGAGGAGCTGCAGATCGCCGCCTGGCTGCACGATTGCGGCAAGGTCACCACCCCGGAGTACGTGGTCGACAAAGCCACCAAACTGGAAACCCTCTACGACCGCATCCATGAAATCCGCATGCGCTTTGAAGTGCTCAAGCGTGACGTCTGGATCAACTACTGGCAGGCCCTGAATGCCGGGGCAGATGCGCACCAGCAGGCGCAACAACGCGAGCAGTTGCTGCAAGCCCTGGATGAAGAATTCGCCTTTGTCGCCCGCTGCAACCTGGGCGGCGAGGCCATGGCCAGCGCCGATCAGGAGCGCCTGCAACAGATTGCCGCGCGCACCTGGAGCCGCACCCTCGATGACCGTCTCGGCGTGTCTTGGGAAGAAAGCCAGCGGCAAAGCCGCACACAAGCACAGCCCCTGCCGTGCAACGAGCCACTGCTGGCCGATCGCCCGGAGCATCTGATCGAACGCCCTGCGAGCGAACATATGCCGAACGACAATCCGTGGGGTTTCAAACTCGACGTACCGACCTACAAGTTCAACCGCGGCGAACTGCACAACCTGAGCATCGGCCGAGGCACCCTGACTGCCGAAGATCGCTACATCATCAACAACCACATCGTGCAAACCATCCGCATGCTCGATCGCCTGCCCTTCCCGCCGCACCTGCAGAACGTTGCCGAGATCGCCGGCGGTCACCATGAAAAAATGGACGGCAGCGGCTACCCGAAACGCCTGACGCGCGAAGAGATGAGCCTGCCAGCGAGGATGATGGCGATTGCCGACATTTTCGAAGCACTGACCGCGGTGGACCGCCCCTACAAGAAAGGCAAAACCCTCTCCGAAGCGCTCGGCATCATGATTGGCATGTGCAATGGCGCCCACGTCGACAGCCAGCTGTTTGCCTTGTTTGTACGCAGCGGCATCTACCGCGACTACGGCCAGCGTTTTCTAAAGCCAGAGCAAATTGATGAAGTGGACGAGCAAGGCCTGCTGGCCAAACTCAACGATGCTTAAACGCCTTGGCGCTCAGGCAACGGCTGTAACGGGGAAGGTGACGCGAGGGAGTGACGGGAAAGGTGACGCAACTGCCGAGCTGGCCAAGGCCCGCCCGGCAGCTTGGAATCAGGCCGGATTGATCGGGTTTTCCGGGTACCAGACATCCATCAGCGGGCTGAGGGTGAACTCGGCCAGTTCGCTGCGGCTCTTCAACCAGGCTTCAACGCTGGCGCGCTGCTCTTCGCTGATCGAACCACGTTTGTCCAGGCAGATGAAACCGTAGTCATCACCACCGACATAGCCCAGGCCATTGGCGTTCACGGCATCCGCCACAAAAGCTTCGAGGAAGGCATCAACAGCGGCGTCATCCAGATCCGCCTTGAAGTTCAGGGTCAGTTCGCAGCCCAACTCCTGGAATTCGGCAACGCAGAGTTTTTTACGCAGACGACGGGAACGGTTAGTAGCCATGCAACAATCCTCACAATTCTTCGATTCTAAAAACTAGCCGCGGCACTTTAGCAGTTTAGCCACGCCCCTGCCCGACTGTCTGCGCCACGCGAGCAGCCGAGGGCGCCTTGGCGCCGCAGTTCGGGCATAATGCGCGGCACTTCCCGAACTGCAGTGGGAACATTTCCAGCATGTCATCTCTTCTTGTTTCGAGTCCTCTAGTGAAAACACTTCGTCGCCTGGCCCTGGCCACCCTGCTGCTGCCTGTCACCCTGCCGGCCAGCGCCGGGCCGACCAACACCGTGCTGCCAGCCAAAGTCCAGCAAGCCCTGAAAGCCAGCAAGATCGAGAACAGCGCCTTATCCCTGGTGATGCTGCCGATGAGCGGCACGGACATCCCCACCATCGTCAACGCCGACGTGTCGGTCAACCCGGCGTCCACCATGAAGCTGGTGACCACCTATGCAGCCCTCGAACTGCTGGGTCCGACCCACCAGTGGAAAACCGAGTTCTACACCGACGGCCCGCTGCGTAACGGTGTGCTGCAGGGCAACCTGTACCTCAAGGGCGGCGGCGACCCCAAGCTGAACATGGAAAAACTCTGGCTGCTGATGCGCGATCTGCGCGCCAACGGCGTCAAGCAGATCACCGGCGACCTGGTGCTGGACCGCAGTCACTTCGTGCAGCCACAACTGGCCGCCTTTAAGGACGACGGTAAGGACGACAGTAAGCCATTCCTAGTCGGTCCGGATGCCCTGCTGGTCAACCTCAAATCGGTGCGCATGATTGCCCGCAACGAAGGCGGCAAGGTCAGCATCGCCGCCGAACCACCGATTGCCACTATTCATATCGACAACCGGGTCAAAGCCCTGCCCGCCGGCAAATGTCCAGGCTGGCCAGACGTACGCTACAGCCCGGCCAAGCAGGCTGACGGCAGCATCAACCTGGTGGTCAGCGGCAAACTCAACGACGGTTGCAGTGGCCAAACCTACCTGGCCGTACTGGATCACGCCGCTTACGCCGCAGGCTCTGTGCGCGCCATCTGGCAGGAACTGGGCGGCAGCATTCAGGGTGGCGACCGCATCGAAAACGTCCCCAAGCAGGCGCGCCTACTGGCTCGTGCGTTCTCGCCGGACCTGGTAGAAATCATTCGCGACATCAACAAGTACAGCAACAACACCATGGCCCAGCAGCTGTTCCTCAGCATAGGCGCGCAATTTCGCACTGCTGCGGATGCCGACGATGCTCAGGCGGCTTATCGGGTGATTCGCCAGTGGCTGACGCGCAAAGGCATTAACGCCGGGCCACTGGTGATCGAGAACGGCTCAGGCCTGTCGCGCCAGGAACGCACCAGCGCCCGACAGATGGCTGCGCTGCTGCAAGCCGCCTGGCAAGGGCCGTATGCGGCGGAATTCATGTCCTCGCTGCCTCTGGTGGGCATGGACGGCACCATGCGCAAACGCCTGCGGCGTACTGCCCTGGCCGGTGAAGGCCATATCAAGACCGGCACCCTCAACACGGTACGGGCGATCTCCGGCTATAGCCGCGACGCCAAGGGCAATACCTGGGTCGTGGTGGCCATCCTCAACCACCCACGGCCGTGGGGCGCCTCGTCGATTCTCGATCAGGTGCTGTTGAGCCTGTATCAGCAAAAACGCTAAACGACAGTTAATCTGGGCTGAGCCGCAACAACGCGCGTCAGTCCCGCGGCACGGCAGCCTGTACGCGGTCACGGCCGGCTTTCTTGGCCGCGTATACGGCGTCATCGACGCGCCGCAACAGGCTGTCACCGCTCTCGCCCAACTCCCAGGCCGCCACCCCGAAACTGGCCGTTACCAGCCCAACACCGTCTACTGGCTCGCTGCGCAGGGCTTGCCAGAGGGCCGTGGCCACGGCCATGGCCTGCACTTGGTCGGTGTCAGGACAAAGCACGATGAACTCTTCACCGCCCAGGCAACAGAGCACGTCGATACGCCGCAGGCGCTGGCTCAGGCGCTGGCAGAACAGCGTCAGTACCTGGTCCCCGGCCGCGTGGCCAAAACGGTCGTTGACCTGTTTGAAATGATCGATATCCAGCATCACCAGGGCCAACGACCCTTCGCGGCGCTGCGCACGGGCAATTTCGCCCTCCAGTCGCTCCTGGAAATAACGTCGGTTGAACGCCCCGGTCAGCGCATCGGTGATCGACAGCGCCCGCAGCTCCTCTTCCACCAGTTTCAAACCGGTGATGTCGGAGCTGTAGCCATGCCAGAGCACGCCGCCATTGCCCAGGCGCTCCGGCGTCGACTCACTGCGCACCCAACGCATGCCTTGGCGCGGCAAGATCACGCGATAGTCGTCGCGCCAGATTTTGAGCAAGGTCGCAGAACGCTGGATCGACGTCTTCACCCGCTCCAGGTCATCGGGGTGCAGGCGCTTGAAGAATGCCTCGGCATCGCCACGCAAGGTCTCGGCGTCCAGCTCGTAGACATCACCGACACCGACACTGAGGTAAGGAAAACAGGACTGGCCGTCCGGGCTCTGCAAAAACTGAAACAGGGCGCCGGGGATATGCCGGGTCAATTTATCCAGCAGACGATCGCGAGCCTGCAAGGCTTCACGGGTTTTCTTGCTCTCGCTGATATCGATGGCGATACCGAGGTAGCCGATGGCCCGGTCGGCATCGTCATACACCCCGGTAACGATCAGGTTGACGCTGATCTGGCTGCCATCGCGGCGCACATAGGTCCACTCGCCTTCACTGTGCTGGCCCTTGCTCGCACACCCCAGAATGAAGGTCTCGAAGCCGCGCACCGGATGCCCCAGGGTGTTACTCAACTCAGCGGCGCGCTCAACCAGCTCGTGAGGCAGATGGAGAATTTCCGGGGTGTACTTGCCGACTACCTGCTCCGCCTTATAGCCAAGCATGCGCTCGGCCCCGGCATTGAAGGTGAGGATCAGGCCATTGAGATCGGTGGCAATGATCGACACCTGGGTAGCCGCATCCAGCAGGCCGCGCAGCTGACCATTGGCCCGCGCCAACTCAAGCTCGTTGGCCTTGCGCTCGGCGATGTCGGTGTGGGTGCCCAGCACTCGCTTGGGGGTGCCGTTGGCTTGCCATTCCATGACTTTGCCGCGGGTCAAAATCCACTGCCAACGCCCCGCCTTGTCGAGCATGCGAAACTCGCAGCGAAACATCGGCAAGACCCCGATAAAGTGCTGCTGCAACACCTGCATGCAGCCCGGCAAGTCATCCGGATGGACGCGCGAACGCCACTCTTCAAGGTCGCTGCCGATGTCTTCCTCGGCATAACCGAGCATGTGTTTCCAGGCCGGCGAGTAGTACACCTTGTCCGTCTCGACATCCCAGTCCCAGACCGCATCGCCAGTGCTTTCCAGGGCAAAACTCCAGCGTTCCTCACTAAACTGCAGCTCGCGCTCGCGCTGGCGCAACTCGTGGGTGCGCTGACGCACCAGGGTCTGCGCCCGTTGGCGCTGACTGACCATGCTGTAGAGCAACAGCGCCAGCATCATACTGATGAGCACACCCGCCGCCAGGATGACCCACACCGCTGACGAGCGATTGGCCTCTACAAACGCCAGCGTCGGGCGAATACTCAGCTCATAGTGACGCTCGCCCAGGCTCAGCTCACGGGTCAACAGCAGGTTCGCCGTATCGGCCGCCACCGCCTCGGAGCGGTACAGCAGCGCCCGCTCGTCGCCAACCGTTTCATACAGCTCCACCGCCAGGTTGGCCCGTGGATCGCTTTTACCCGCGGGCTCCATCAACTCGCGCAAGCTCAGCGAAACCATCACATAACCGCGCAAGCCTTCGCAGGCCGGCTGTGAGGGGTGCTGCGGGCAGACGGCGGCCACCAGCAACAGGCCACTGCGGTAAGCGCTGTCGGGGCCAACCAACTGCATCACCGCCGACGCCACCGGCGTGCCTGTCTCGAAGGCGCGCCGCAGCACCTTCTGGCGCTCCGGATGGGAGGCCATGTCCATGCCAAACGGCGAACTCAACAGGCGACTGGACTCGATGTACAGCAACGGGAAATAGCTGGGCCGCGAGGTCGCCACGACCAACTCGGCGTGCTCATCCAGCTGGCGAATGCGATAACTGCTCGCCGTTTCCGCGCTGACCTGCGTCTCGAATGCCTGCCGCTGGGCCGCATCGACCTTGGGCATCCAGGCTACCGCCAGGGCATCCTGCAGCAACGGCTTGGCATACGCGGAAAACTCCGTCCGGGTGACCACATCACTCAGGCTGAAAAACCGCCGCACACCATCGATGTCCTTGCTGCGCTCATCAATCTGCACCTGCAACAAGGTGGCATGGGCGTTGGCCGCCCAGTCGAAGCGCTGCTGCAATTGGCGCTCGAAAACTGTTTGCGCCGCACTGGCGATCACCAGCGTCAGGCCGATGGCGCAGACGGCCGTGAACGCGGCAATCAGCCAGACCGATGCCTTGTCACTGACATAGCGGGAAAGGTGCTGCCGAACAGTCGCCACTAAAAACATACGCAAAGCTCTGAACAGGGCGCACGCCGGGCGCCCCTATAGGTTGCGACTCTAACGACTATGCTGGCCCGTTGCCAGCCTGGGCCGTCAGGCGCCAGGCGCGGTGAATCTTGGTGTTGCGGGCAAAATCGGGATCGAGGGTCTTGGCGCTGATCTCCTCTACACCATAACGTGCCGCCAACCCCTCATCGAGGATGAACTTGCGGAAGTTATTGGAGAAATACAGCACCCCACCCGGTGCCAGGCGGGTCATGGCCAGGTCCAGCAACTGCACATGGTCACGCTGGATGTCGAACACCCCTTCCATGCGCTTGGAGTTAGAGAAGGTCGGCGGATCGATAAAGATCAGGTCGTACTCGCCGCGATCAGCCTCCAGCCAAGCCATCACATCGCCCTGCTCCAGGCGGTTCTTGTCCGAGTAGCCATTCAGCGACAGGTTGCGCCGCGCCCAGTCCAGGTAGGTTTTCGACAGGTCGACGCTGGTGGTGGTGCGCGCCCCGCCCTTGGCTGCATGCACAGTGGCGGTGGCGGTGTAACAGAACAGGTTAAGGAAACGCTTGCCCGCGGCCTCGCGCTGGATGCGCAGGCGCAGCGGCCGGTGATCGAGGAACAGACCGGTGTCGAGGTAGTCGGTCAGGTTGACCAGCAGCTTGACGCCGCCCTCGTTGACCTCCATGAACTGCCCTTGCGCCGCCTGGCGACCGTACTGCTTGGTGCCGCTCTGCCGTTCACGACGCTTGACCACCACCTTGCTCTTGTCGATGCCGAGGGCTTGCGGGATCGCCGCCAGCGCATCGAACAGCCGCGACTGGGCCTTTTCCGGGTCAATCGAGCGTGGCGCGGCGTATTCCTGCACATGCACCCAATCGCCATACAGGTCGATGGCAACGGCGTACTCAGGCATATCGGCGTCGTACAGGCGGTAGCAGTCCACGCCTTCGCGGCGCGCCCACTTGCCCAGCTGCTTGAGGTTCTTCTGCAGGCGGTTGGCAAACATCTGCCCGCCTTCGCTCAGCCGGGCTTGCTCCTGCACCACCGGCTCGGCGCGCTCCTCGCCACTGGCGATCTGCTCGCGCTCGACCTGGCGCTGCTCCGGGGTGCGGCGCTCGCCGGTGACGAACTGCTCCGGCAACACCTTGATCAGCAGCAGCTTGCACGGCAGGGCGCCGTTCCAGAAGGCGTACTGTTTGTGGCTGCGAATGCCCATGCGCTTGCCCAGGTCCGGGGCGCCGGTGAACACCGCGGCTTCCCAGTTCATGCAGGCCTGACGCAGACGCTCACCGAGATTCTGGTAGAGGTACAGCAAGCTGGCCTCATCGCCCAAACGCTCGCCATAGGGCGGGTTACAAATCACCAAACCGGTCTGGTTCTGGTCCGGACGCGGCTCGAAGGTAGCCAGTTCGCCCTGGTAGATCTTGATCCAGTTCGACAACCCGGCGCGCTCGACGTTGTTGCGCCCCGGCTGGATCAGGCGCGGATCGGCCTCATAACCACGAATCCACAGCGGCGGCTTGGCCAAGCCCGCGGCGGCGCGCTCTTCGGCCTCGGCGTGCAGGCGCTGCCAGAGGGCCGGCACGTGGCCGAGCCAAGCAGAGAAGCCCCAGCGCTCACGCTTGAGGTTGGGCGCGATATCGGCGGCGATCATCGCCGCTTCCACCAGGAAGGTACCGACACCGCACATCGGGTCGGCCAGCGCCCCGCCAGCGGCAGCAATCCGTGGCCAGCCGGCGCGGATCAGCACCGCGGCGGCGAGGTTTTCCTTCAGCGGCGCGGCGCCCTGCTGCAGGCGGTAACCACGCTGGTGCAGGCTGTGACCGGATAGGTCCAGCGACAACACGGCTTCGCCACGATCCAGGCGCAGGTGCACGCGCATGTCCGGGTTGAGTTTGTCCACCGACGGCCGATCACCATTGGCAGCGCGCAGCTTGTCGACGATCGCATCCTTGACCTTCAGCGCGCCGAAGTGGGTGTTGTCGATGCCCGAACCCTGGCCGCTGAACTCCACCGCCAGGCTGCCAGTCGGCAACAGGTGATCGTGCCAGTCGACATTCAGCACGCCGTGATACAGGTCTTCCGCATCCTTCATCGGGAAGCGCGCCAGCACCAGCAACACGCGGTTGGCCAAACGCGACCACAGGCACAGGCGGTAAGCCGTCTGCAGATCGGCAACCCCACGGATCGCCGAGGTTTGCTCGCGCATTTCCTCCAGCCCGAGCCCGGTGGCCTCTTCTGCAAGCAGCCCTTCCAGCCCTTTGGGGCAAGTGAGAAAAAGTTCGTAACGATCCGACATGTGGGGTTCCAGTGCCTTAGGCAATTCAGTCGCGTACGCAAGCCGTACGCCCAACAAAAAAAATAAGTGAGGAAAAGTCGCCACGCGACCCTTCATCGGAATAAACCTGTCCGCGCGGAGCGCCAACTGCATGCTGGCAGTTTAACCTCCCTGAGCGGCTACGCCCCGCCCTACAAGGGACCTGCCCTTGCTCAACGGTCGGCGAAACTTGACCTTATGGTCTCAATCACAAAAACATTACCTGCTTATGACAAAACGGTCATTCACAGGCCATGACGCATTGGTTAGAAATCAACCCAGTTGGCTCCGCAACGGGGCTGGCAGTAAACCCGCGACGCCGGCAGCGGGCTACACCGACAGAAGCATTTCTGTCTGACCCCGGCTAGGGGCCAAAGGGACATTACAGTCAACCAATGAGGGCAGCACCCTATGAGAAGACTTAAGCGTGATCCAATGGAAAAAGCTTTTTTGCGTGGCTATCAATACGGCGTTCATGGCAAATCTCGAGAACTCTGTCCATTCACTGCCCCACTGGTTCGCCAAGCCTGGCTTAACGGCTGGCGAGAGGGTCGCGGCGACAACTGGGCCGGCATGACCGGTACCGCCGGCATCCATCGACTCAACGAACTGCACGCGGTCGGTTAATTCATCCACCGACTTCATTCCGCCAGCGCGCCCCGTTCGGGCGCAGCTCACGAAGGGCTCCTCAGGGAGCCCTTTTCAGTTCAGGTGCGCGGCAGTGCCGCAATCGCATCCACCGCTTCGCGGATCAGCGCCGGCCCCTTGTAGATAAACCCCGAATAGATTTGCACCAGGCTGGCACCGGCGGCGATTTTCTCCGCGGCGTGCTTGCCCTCGGTAATCCCGCCCACGGCAATGATCGGCAAACGCCCACCCAGCTCACCGGCCAGCACCTTGACGATATGGGTGCTCTTGTCGCGCACCGGCGCACCGGACAAACCGCCGGCTTCATCGCCGTGCTTCAAGCCGGTGACACCTTCGCGGCCCAACGTGGTGTTGGTGGCGATCACCGCATCCATACCGGACTCGATCAGCGCCGCGGCCACTTGCGCGGTTTCTTCGTCGCTCATGTCCGGGGCAATCTTGATCGCCAGCGGCACGCGCTTGCCGTGCTCGGCGGCCAGGTCTTCCTGGCGCTGACGCAAGGCTTCGAGCAGCTGCTTGAGCGAGTCACCAAACTGCAGGCTGCGCAGGCCCGGGGTATTCGGCGAGCTGACGTTGACGGTGACGTAGCTGGCATGGGCATAGACCTTGTCCAGGCACAGCAGGTAATCGTCCACGGCGCGCTCCACCGGGGTGTCGAAGTTCTTGCCGATATTGATGCCCAGTACGCCCTTGAACTTGGCGGCCTTGACCCGCGCCAGCAAGTGATCGACGCCATGGTTGTTGAAGCCCATGCGATTGATGATCGCCTCGGCCTCGGGCAGGCGGAACAAGCGCGGCTTGGGGTTGCCCGGCTGCGGCCGCGGAGTCACGGTACCGATCTCGACAAAACCGAAACCCAACTGGGCGAAACCGTCGATGGCATCACCGTTCTTGTCCAGGCCCGCCGCCAGCCCTACCGGATTGGGAAAATCCAGGCCCATGACACGCACCGGCAGACTGGCCGGGGCCTTGCACAGCAGGCCATTGAGGCCCAGGCGGCCACCGGCGCCGATCAGGTCGATGGACAGTTCGTGGGAGGTCTCCGGGGAGAGGGAAAACAACAGCTCGCGGGCCAGGGTATACATGGGCAGGCTTGGCTCAGTGATTGACGCGGAAAGTAAGCCGGCGATTATAGCCGGCCCACCCCTGCCAGGCGAGGCGCCGTGGTTATCCGTTGATCTGACGCAGGCTCAATAACTGCCCCTGGCCGTTAAACTCCAAGGTAAAGCAGCCGTAGACGCCGGCATGGGTCAGAAACGGGCGCAGGTGATGGGCCGGTAGATTGACCCGCTGGCCCTCGCGACTCTTGAGCAAAACCCGATTGGCCCGGCCCTGATAGACCGCGCGCAAAGATTCTGCAGATAGTGCAATATCGAGCGTCAGGATGGGCATGGAGGCGACCTTAGAGATGAGTCAGGCGATTTTGCCACACGCACAGGCTTCGACCAGCGCCGCAATGCGCCTTGGCCGCGGTTATGCAGCCCGAGTCGGCCTCTGCCAAACTGACAAGCGTGACCCAGGAGCCCGCATCCGCCCATGAGTTACCCCGAACATCCCACCTCGATGACCGCGCGCCTGGCCACCCTGGCTCAGCGTTTGGGCTTTACCGGCCGTGCCAGTCGCCAGATTCTTGACCGCGCCAGCGTCTTGCGCCTGCCGTTCCAGGCACTGCCACCCGCCGCACAAAGCATCTGGTGGCAAGCCGCACCGCCACTGCACCGCCTGGTGGACCTGCCGCGCAACGCCCTGTCCGGCCCGGTTCAAGAAGACAAAGCACAAGCCCATGCGGTGCTGGCCCGGTTGGTGGAACAACATCAGGAACACCTTGAGAGCTTCGACCTGCGCCAGATCAATGGCCTGTGCTGCGCCGACGACGCCCTGCCGCCCTGTGCCAGCCTGGAAGAATTTGCCAGCAGCGCTGCCTGCAAAGGTATTCGCATCATCAGCTACAAAGACTTCCTCAAAGTCATCAGCCAGGCCCTGCCACGCTTCCTTGCCGGCGAGCCGATCAGCCTGCGCCAGGCCAGCTGGCAGGGCGAGCGCATCTACTGGAACGGCGACCAGCACCTGCAAGCCTTTGCCTGCGCCATCGCCTATGCACGCCTGCGCGGCCTGGAAATCACCCTACCGGCGGAGCTGACCCGCTACCGCCTCAACCCCGCCGGCATCGCTGAACTGCAACAGCGTTACCACATGCTGGCCATGCCCGTGCAAGCCTGGACCGACCCGGCATTTATGGCCCTGCTGCTGGATAACGGCCTGCCCTATGCGCGCCTGTCGTTGCTGCGCACAGCGGGCGCAGCGGAGTTCTTGCTGCTGCCCAAGGCCGACAGTGCCGCCATGGCCCTCGGTGAAGGCCTGCGCCTGGCAGGCGCCGCCGATGGCGTGAGCTACCTGCAGCAGCTGGCGCACTAAGCAGCAATCATTCCCCCCGAACTCGACACAATTGCCTCGCCCAGAAAGCCACAACCCCCGCTAAAAGCGAGGGCTGTAGGTTTTAACGGCTAGCGGTTAACGCTCAGACAGCGCTGCCCCCATGTTGGCTGCTTTGCGCCAGGTCGAACAACTCACGACCGGCCACAGCATACATGGCGTAGTCGACGCTGGTCGCGGCGCGCAACTCGGCCAGCATGGCGCGCCAACGGGCCACCAGATGGGCGTGCTGCTCCAGCCAGAGGGCCGTGCGCGCCTCAATGTCCTGCGGTGCATCGACCATCTGCAGCAAGGACACGGTGATGGCCCGCTGTTGCCAGTCCAGATCATCGCGGAAGGCTTCCCGCGCCAGGCCCTGCCAGTTGTTGTCCACCGGCAGGCTGGTGATCTGTTGCAGGTACCAGGTCAGGTCCAGGGCACCGCCGACGGCGAAGTAGGCACTGGCCACCTGCGCCGGGTCCTGGCCGGTCACGTCGGAGGCTTCAATGATCGGCAGCAAGGTATACAGGTGACTGGTGCCCGCCACCATGCGCGCCAACGGCTCGGGCGTGCCGGCCTCGACATAGCTCTGGAAGCGCGCCTGCCATTGCTCACGCACCGGCCCATCGAGCAGCTCATCCAGGCGTCCGGCCAGGGCCTCCACCCGTGGCGCAAAGTGCGCCACATCGCGGGCGGCATCCAGCTCGGTACGCCGATTGCGCAGGAACCAGCGCGTGGTGCGCCGCCCCAGGCGCATCAGCTCGTCCATCAGGGTCAGCTGTAGCTCGGCCGGCACCTGATAGTCCAGAGCCTCGATCTGCTGCCACCAGTGCGGCAGGCGGAACACGTCACGCACGATCACATAGGCACCGGCCACATTGGCTGCGCTCATGCCGGTGGACTCCTTCATGCGCTGCACGAAGGTGATGCCCATGTGATTGACCAGGTCGTTGGCAATCTGGGTGCTGACGATCTCGCGCTTCAGGCGGTGACGGCCCATGGCCTCGGCAAATTTCGCCGTCAACAAGGCTGGGAAAGCCGTCTGCATGTCACGCGCCAGGTACTCATCGTCCGGCACCAGGGATTTCAGCAGCGACTCCTTGAGGTCGATCTTGCTGTAGGAGATCAGCACCGCCAGCTCGGCGCGAGTCAGCGCCTGACCATTGGCAATGCGCTCGGCCAGCTGCTCATCGCTGGGCAGGAACTCCAGTGCCCGATCCAGTTTGCCGCCGGCTTCCAGTGCCGCCATCAGGCGCTTGTATTCGGCAATCCGCTCCCGCGCCCGGCGCTGAGCCAGGGACAACGCCTGGGTCTGCTTGTAGTTGTTGCCCAGCACCAGGCTGCCCACCGCATCGGTCATTTCGGCCAGCAGCTTGTTGCGCTGCTTGCCGGTCATGTCCCCGCTGGCGACGATCTCATTGAGGAGAATCTTAATATTCACCTCATGGTCGGAGCAGTCCACGCCGCCGGCGTTGTCGATAAAGTCAGTGTTGCCGGCACCGCCATTGAGGTTGTACTCGACCCGGCCGAGCTGGGTCATACCCAGGTTGCCGCCCTCGCCCACCACCTTGGCGCGCAGCTCGCAGCCGTTGACGCGCAAGGCGTCGTTGGCCTTATCGCCAACGTCGGCATGGCTTTCCTGGCTGGATTTCACATAGGTGCCGATACCGCCGTTCCACAGCAGGTCCACCGGCGCCTTGAGCAAGGCATTGAGCAGCTCGGTCGGCGGCAGTTTGTCGGCCTGGATATCGAAACGCGCCTGCATCTCGGGGCTGATCGGGATGCTCTTGGCGCTGCGCAAGAACAAGCCGCCACCGGCGGAAATCAAGCTGGCGTCGTAATCGGCCCACGACGAGCGCGGCAGATCGAACAGGCGCTGGCGCTCGACAAAGCTCTTGGCCGCATCCGGATTGGGGTCGATAAAGATGTGCATATGGTTAAAGGCCGCGACCATCTGCAGCTTGTCCGACAGCAGCAGGCCGTTGCCGAACACGTCGCCGGCCATGTCGCCGATGCCGATGACCGTGGTCAGGTCTTGCTGCACATCGATGCCCATCTCGCGGAAGTGCCGCTGCACCGAGACCCAGCCGCCCTTGGCGGTGATGCCCATGCCCTTGTGGTCATAGCCGGCCGAGCCGCCGGAGGCGAAGGCATCGCCGAGCCAGAAGTCGTACTCGGCAGCAATGCCGTTGGCGATGTCGGAGAAGGTTGCGGTGCCTTTGTCGGCCGCCACCACCAGGTAAGGGTCGTCCTTGTCGTGACGCACCACATTCAGCGGCGGCACCACCACACCCTCTTTGAGGTTGTCGGTGATATCCAGCAGGCCGCTGATAAAGATCCGGTAGCAGGCGATGGCCTCGGCCTGGATCTCGTCACGCGTGCCGCTGCTCGGCAGACGGCGCGGAATAAAGCCGCCCTTGGCGCCCATCGGCACGATCACCGCGTTCTTCACCTGCTGCGCCTTGACCAGACCCAACACCTCAGTGCGGTAATCCTCCTCGCGATCGGACCAACGCAGGCCGCCACGGGCCACGTCGCCAAAGCGCAGGTGCACGCCCTCGACCCGCGGGCAGTAAACGAATATCTCGAACTTGGGCGTCGGCCGTGGAATCTCCGGAATCGCCCGCGGATTAAGCTTGAAGCTGAAGTACGACTTGGCCTGGCCATTGCCGTCCAACTGATAGAAGTTGGTGCGCAGGGTGGCCTTCACCAGGTCCAGGTAGCGGCGCAGGATGCGGTCTTCGTTGAGCACCGCGACGTTATCCAGGGCGGCGAGAATCGCCTGTTCGAGCTTCTGCTGCTTGTCGGCCAGGTCCTCGGCGGTCAGCTTGCGCGACAGGTAGAAACGGGTCTTGAACAGACGCACCAATTCCTTGGCGATGTCGGCATGGTTAACCAGGGTGCTGGCGATATAGCTGAGGTCAAAGCCCAAGCGAATCTGCTTGAGGTAACGGGCATAGGCGCGCAGAAGCGCCACGTCACGCCACGGCATCGCCGCGGTCAGCACTAGGCGGTTAAAGGCATCGTTCTCGGCCTCGCCTTCGACGATATGGACGAAGGCATCCTGCAGGGTGTCGTTGAGCTGCTGGATATCCACATCCAGGCCTTCGGCATAGGTGAAGGCAAAGTCGTGAATCCAGAACTCGCGACCGTTCTGGTGACGCAGGCGATAGGGGAACTCACCCAGCACACGCAGGCCGAGGTTTTCCAGGATCGGCAAGACGTCCGACAACGCCAGCGGCGAATCCGCATGGTAGAGCTTGCAGTGCAGTTGCTGCTCGGCCGACGCCAGTGGCTGATAGAAGCTCATCACCAGTTTGCGCTCACCCGACAGGCTGAGCAGGTGCTGCATGTCGACCACCGCCGAATGGGCGGCAAAACGCTCGCGGTAACCGGCGGGGAAGGCATCCGGGAACTCGCTCAGTACATTGGTGCCCTGGGCCTCACCGAAGGTCTCGACCAGCAGGCTGGCGTAATCGTCCTTCCAGGAACGGCAGGCCTGAATCACCTCTTTTTCCAGGCGGGCGACATCGATCTGCTGATGATTCTTCGGATCGACGCGCAGAATCAGCTGCACCCGCGCCAGTACCGATTCGGAGAAGTAGGTCCAGAACTCGCAATCGCTGGCCTGCAGGCGCTCCATCAGGATCTGCTGGATCTTCACCCGGATTTCCGTCGAGTAGACATCCCGCGGCACATACACCAGGCAGTAGCAGAAGCGGCCGTAGGGGTCCTTGCGCAGGAACAGGCGCAGCTTGTTGCGCTCCTGAATCTGCACAATCGAAATGGCGGTGCTGAGCAACTCATCCACGGGGGTCTGGAATAGGTCGTCGCGCGGCAACACCTCCAGCACCTGCTCCAGCTCCTTGCCCAGGTGCGCCTTGGGATCGAAGCCCGAGCGCGCACCGATTTCGGCTACCTTGCGGCGGATATAGGGAATCCGGCTGACGCTTTCGGCATACACACCCGAGGTGTACAGCCCCATAAAGCGGCACTCTTTAACCACCTTGCCCTTGCTGTCGAGTTCGCGGATCGAGACAAAATCCGGGTAAGCCGGACGGTGCACACGGCTCGGCTCGGCGGCCTTGGCGAACGACAACAAGCGCGGCTCGCGCAGGTAATCCAGGGCCTGGGGCTCGATATGCAGCTCATCCTGGCCCAGACCGCGGCGCAGGGACTTGGACAAGCCCAACAGCGAGGCATCGTCGTAGACCAGGCGACCGCCTTCGGCGTCCGCCTGCACGGTAAATTCTTCGTAACCGAGGAAGGTGAAGTGGTTGTCCAGCAACCAGCTCATAAACACCTTGATTTCTGCCAGCTCGGCCGCGTCCACCTTGAGCTTGGCCTTGTCCAGCCAGGCCAGCAGCTGCTCGGCACGGGTCTGCATGGCAGGGAAATCGAGCACCGCCAGACGTACCTCGGCGAGCACTTCCAGCAGGGCTTTTTCCAGGGTGCGCATCTCGCCGACATTGGCGCAGCGGTCGATCTCCAGATAGATCAGCGCTTCTTGCTGCACACCTGAGCCATGGCTGGCCTTGGGCAGCACTTCCTGCAGCTCACCGCTCGCCGCACGGCGCACGCTGAACACATTGTTCTGCAAGGTATGAATGCTGTAGCCGCGGCGATTGAGTTCCATACGAATGGAGTCGACCAGGAACGGCACATCCGGGTGCAACACTTCCACCGCGGTGTGGGTGGACTGCCAGCCGTGCTTTTCATAATCCGGGTTGAACACCTGCACCTGCGGGCTGGCCGGTTGGAAATCCTCCAGCAGACGCCAGGCAGAAAGCGTGCAGCCGACCAGATCGGACAGGCGTCGCTGGGTCAGTTCTTCGAGGGCGACGATGCCAAAGAATTGCTCAGCAAACAGACCTACTTGTGGCAGGGCCTGCTCACTGACGTGCGGTGCCAGCGCGGCTTGCAGTTGATGCTGGAAGTCGACTTTGCTGGCTGCGGTGAAGAACGCCATGGTGCTACTCCGTTGCTTGTTATTCGTAGGCCCGAGGGCCGAGGCGCTGCCGAAACAACAGCGCAGAGGTTGTGATCAACGTTAGTTCAAGAACCAAATCACAGCTGAGGTTGTCAGACCTTCGCGTGAATAGGTGCTGGGCCCCGTCTTGCTTTAAAGTGGCGCCTTGCAGAGCTGATGAATTCCTCGACCAACCAGTCACATTTGCCAGAAGAGCTTACCGATGGAACACCGTGAGGCGCTTGTCGCGCTGCGACATTTTCTTTCAACCCAGATCCTCGGCCAGGAAAAACTCATCGAAAGGCTGCTGATTGCCTTGCTGGCCGACGGCCACATGCTGGTCGAGGGTGCTCCGGGCCTGGCCAAGACCAAGGCCATCAAGGAACTGGCCGAAGGTATCGAGGCAGAATTCCACCGCATTCAGTTCACCCCTGATTTGTTACCGGCTGATATCACCGGCACAGAAATCTATCGCCCGGAAACCGGCAGCTTCGTGTTCCAGCAAGGGCCGATCTTCCACAACCTGGTGCTGGCCGATGAAATCAACCGCGCCCCGGCCAAGGTGCAATCGGCCCTGCTGGAAGCCATGGCCGAACGCCAGGTCAGCGTCGGGCGCACCACCTACGCGCTGTCGCCGCTGTTTTTGGTAATGGCCACGCAGAACCCGATCGAGCAGGAAGGCACCTACCCGCTGCCGGAAGCCCAGCTCGACCGCTTCCTGATGCACGTGAAAATAGGCTTCCCGGACGCGGCAGTGGAACGCAAGATTCTCCAGCAGGCCCGCGGTGAAGCGCTGAACGGCGAAACCAAACCCGAGCACAAGGTCAGCCAGGCAGCGATCTTTGCCGCCCGCAGCGAGATCCTCGGCCTGTACATGGCCGAAGCGGTGGAGGAATACCTGGTGCAGCTGGTGATGGCCACCCGCACCCCGGCCAAGTTCGACCCGGAGCTGGCCGAATGGCTCACCTACGGCGCCAGCCCGCGCGGCTCCATCGCCCTCGACCGCTGCGCCCGCGCCCATGCCTGGTTGGCCGGACGCGACTTCGTCAGCCCGGAAGATATCCAGGCGGTGCTGTTCGACGTGCTGCGTCACCGCATCATCCTGTCGTTCGAGGCGGAAGCCGCCGGCATCGATCAGGACCGGGTCATCCAGCGCATCCTCGACGTGGTGGCGGTGGCGTGATGCGACGTCGCTGGGTAGCCCGGATGCAAGCCGGAAATCTTCACGCTCGATTCCCGGATTGCATCCGGGCTACGCGCTAGCAGCATGCACAACCAGCCTACCCAACCCGGCATTCAGGTCAGCCTCGCCGAGCTGATCGATATGCGTCATCGCGCCCGCGAAGTGCAGCTGTTCTCCACCCAGGCCAAACGCAGCCCGCTGGCCGGCCTGCACCACTCCAAGCTGCGCGGTCGCGGGGTGGATTTCGACCAGGTGCGCGCCTATCAGGCCGGCGACGACGTGCGCACCATCGACTGGCGCGTCACCGCACGCACCCAGGAGCCGCACACCAAGCTGTTCCACGAGGAGCGCGAACGGCCGATCTTCATCATGGTCGAGCAAAGCCGGCGGCTGTTTTTCGGCAGTGGTCTGATGTTCAAGTCAGTGCTCGCCGCCCAAGCCGCCAGCCTGATCGGCTGGGCCGCCCTGGGCCATAACGACCGCATCGGCGGCCTGGTGTTCGGCGACCTTGAGCACCACGAAATCAAGCCGCGGCGCAGCAAGCAAAGCCTGCTGCAATTGCTCAATCGCCTAGCGCGCGCCAACCAGGCCCTGCATGCCGACCTCAAGGTCGACCCGCAAGGCGAGCGCGACGCCTTCGGCCTGGCCCTGCGTCGCGCCCGCGAGGTACTGCGCCCCGGCAGCCTGGCGGTAGTGCTATGCGATGAGCGCGCCCTGTCCGACGGCGCCGAGCAGCAGCTCAGTCTGCTGGCCCGGCACACCGACCTGCTGTTGCTGCCAGTGGCCGATGCCCTCGACCATGCCTTGCCCGCCGCCGGCCTGCTGCGCTTTGCCGAGCGCGACGCGCAATTGGAGCTGGACACCCACAACCTCGAACTGCTCCAGGCCTATGCCAACCAGGCCGAGGCCCGGCGCGCACGCTGGCAGCGCCTGGCGCAAAAACTCGGCGTACCGCTGATGCCCCTGCACACCGCCGCCAGCGTGCAGGACCAGCTGCGCGAACACCTGCAGGCACAGCGCCCGAGAAAGACCCGATGAACCCGCTCGACCAGTTGCAACCGCTGATTGCCCCGCCCGCCATCCACTGGTGGCCGCCTGCCCCTGGCTGGTGGTTGCTGGCGCTGCTTTGCCCATTGCTGGCCTGGGGCCTCTGGCGCCTGTTGCGCAAATTGCCGAAAAAACGCCAGCAGGGCCGCGACAACCAGCCCCTGGACCCGCTGCGCCAAGCCGCCCTGACGGAGCTGGCGGCCTTGGCCAAACCCTACGACCAACCGGCCGGCCCCTGGCTGCAGCAACTCAATGCCCTGCTCAAGCGCCTGTGCCGCAGCCATTACCCGGAAAACCACAGCCACACCCTGAATGGCCGCGCCTGGCTGGCGTTCCTCGACAGCCGCTGCCCGGCCGCCGGCCTGACCCGCTGGATGGTACTGGTCGAAGGGGCTTACCGGCCGCAGTGCAAAATGGATGACAAGGCCATCGACGGCCTCAATCAGTCCATCGAAATCTGGATTCGCAAACATGTTTGAGTTCACCTGGCCGTGGGTCTTCCTCCTTGCCCCGCTGCCCTGGCTGCTGCGCCAGGTGCTGCCAATTGCCGACAGCGGAGAAGCGGCCCTCAAGGTCAGTTTTTTACCGGAGCTGGAAGCCCTGGCCGGGCGCCGCGCCCGCGCCAACCTGCCGGCCTGGCGCCAACAACTGCCGTTTGCCGCGATCTGGCTGTTACTGCTGCTGGCCGCCGCTCGCCCGGAATGGGTCGGTGAACCGCTGCCATTACAGGCCAGTGGCCGTGACCTGCTGGTGGCAGTGGATGTGTCGGGCTCCATGGAGCACCCCGACATGCAGTGGCAAGGCCAGGACGTCAGCCGCCTGACCCTGGTCAAACGCCTGTTCAGCGACTTTATCGAGCAGCGCCGCGGCGACCGCGTGGGCCTGATCCTGTTTGGCAGCCAGGCCTACCTGCAGGCGCCGCTGACGTTCGACCGTCACACCGTGCGCACCTGGCTGGATGAAGCGGTGATCGGCATTGCCGGCAAGAACACCGCCGTCGGTGACGCCATTGGCCTGGCGGTGAAACGCCTGCGCCTGCGCCCAGCCGACAGCCGGGTACTGATTCTGATCACCGATGGCGCCAATACTGCCGGGCAGATCGACCCGCTAACCGCCGCCCGCCTGGCCGCCGAGGCGCAAGTAAAAATCTACACCATCGGCATCGGTGCCGACCCAGATGCCGGCGTGCTCGGTATGCTCGGCCTGACGCCAGGCCTGGACCTCGACGAACCGAGCCTCAAGGCCATTGCCAGCAGCACGGGCGGCCAGTACTTCCGCGCCCGCGATGCAGAGGAACTGCAAGCTATCCGCGAGGCCCTCGACCAACTGGAGCCGGTCGCCCAGCAACCGACCCAGGCCCGCCCGGCGCAAGCCCTGTATTGCTGGCCACTGGCCCTGGCCCTGCTGCTGAGCCTGGCATTGGTGGGCCATGAACTCTGGCCAGACCTGCAACAACAACGCCCCAACTGGCTAAGGAGGCGCCCATGATGGCGCTCTGGCCCCACTGGCTGCGGCCGTTCTGGCTGCTGCTGATGCCATTGCTGGCCTGGCTGATCTGGCACCTGTGGCATCGCCAGCAGCGCGCCGGGCGTTGGCAAAGCCTGCTGCCGCCGGCGTTTCATCAGGTTCTGCTGGGCGGCGTCAGCCGCCGCAACAGTCGTCTGCCCTGGCTGGCCCTGGGGCTGGCCTGGCTGCTCGCGCTGCTGGCCCTGCTCGGCCCCAGCTGGCAGCGAGTGGAGCAGGTCAACCTGAAACGCGCCGACCCCTTGGTGGTGGTGCTGGACCTGAGTACGTCCATGCTCGCCAGCGATGTCGCCCCCAATCGTCTGGAGCAGGCCAAGCGCAAACTGCTCGACCTGCTGCACAGCCGTCGTGACGCACCCACCGGCATTGTCGTGTTTGCCGGCAGCGCCCACACTCTGGTGCCGCTGTCGGACGACCTGGCCACCACCCGCAACCTGCTGGAAGCCCTCAACCCGGCGATCATGCCTACCCCCGGACAACGTGCCGACCTGGGCGTGCGTCAGGCCTTGGCCCTGCTCGAGCAGGGCGCCCAGGGCAAGGGCAAGATTCTACTGATCGGCAGCAGCCTCAATCAGCAGGAGCAGGACGGCATCATCGAGGCCCTGGGCCAGCAGGGCGAACGCTTGCAGATCCTCGGCATCGGCACCCGTGAAGGTGCCCCCATCGCGCAGGAAGGTGGCGGCTTTATGAAAGACCAGCACGGCGCCATCTTGTTGCCGCGCCTGGACAGTGCCGAGCTCAAGCGCCTGGCCAGTCGCCTGGGCGGGCGTTACAGCAACGCCAGCCTGGACGACAGCGACCTGCGCCGCCTCGACCTGCTCGACCGTCCACAGCAGCTACGCGATGCCGAAGAGCCCACCCAACTGAGCGCCTGGGCCGACCAGGGCCATTGGCTGCTGCTGCCGCTGTTGCTGCTGGCCGCCTGTGCCGGACGCCGCGGCTGGTTGCTGTGCCTGCCCCTGCTGCTAGTCCTGCCACGGCCCAGTTATGCCTTCGAGTTCAATGACCTGTGGCTGCGTCCTGACCAGCAAGGCCAGCGCCTGCTGGAGGCACAAAAACCGGCGGAAGCGGCGCAACACTTTACCGACCCGCAATGGCAAGCCCAGGCCTTGTATCAGGCCGGCGACTACAACGCGGCCGCCGAACGCTTCGCCCAGGGCTACAGCGCCGCCGACCACTACAACCGCGGCACCGCCCTGGCCAAGGCCGGCGAACTGGAAGCGGCCCTCGACGCCTACGACCAGGCCCTGGAACGCCAGCCACAAATGCCTGCAGCCCTGGCCAACAAGGCGCTGGTGGAACAGGCCCTGCAGCAACGCCAACAGCAAAAACAGCAGGAACAAGAGCAAAAGCAGCAGCAGCAGCAGCAGCAGCAGCAGCAGCAAGACAATGCTGCGGGCTCATCGGCAGCGCCGCAATCGCCACAGAACCCGGCAAGCCAAACACCGACCAGCAAAGACACCAACCCTGACGCACAACCCTCGCCAACGCCCGGCGAGTCCGCGAATAATAAAGCGCAGCCGGCGCCCACCCAAGGCACCGCCAAACAACCGACAGCCCCAAGCACGCCCGCCGCCGACAAGCCTGAGCCGAGCGCCGCAGCCACGCAGGACCAAGCGGCGAAGCCTGCGCCCAGCAGCCAGCAAGGCAACACCAATCCGCACCAACGCGAACCCGCCAGCCCCAGCGACGAGGCACCGAGCGCGCCCCAGGACGAGCTCGGCACCGAACAACGTCAAGCCCTGGAACAATGGCTGCGGCAGATCCCCGACGAACCGGGCGAACTGCTGCGGCGCAAATTCTGGTACGAACAGCAACAACGTCAGGAACAAAATCGATGACCCGCTTGCGACTCCCGTTTCTCCTGGCCCTGCTCTGCGCCCTGCTCAGCGTTAGCGTCCATGCCACCGAGCTGTCCGCCAGCGTCGACCGGGTGCAATTGAGCGAAGGTGAAAGTGTCGAACTGACCCTGGAGTCCAACGATGCCACCCTGTTTGGCAAACCGGACCTCAGCCCACTGCAGGACCTGTTCGAGTTGTTGGGCACCCGCCAGGTGAATCGCCTGAGCACCTTCAATGGCGAGGCGCGCGCCACCACCAGTTGGATCATCACCCTGCAACCCAAGCGCAACGGCTATGTGGTGATTCCGCCGTTGCAGTTGGGCGACGCCAGCAGCGCACCCATTACCCTGCATGTGCTGGCGGCCAGTGCCAACAACGGGCAAACGCGCCTGGCGCCGGTGTTCATCGAGGCCAGCCTGGATCACGACAGCGTCTACGTGCAGGCCCAGGCCATCCTGACGCTGCGCATCTACCACTCGGTGTCGCTGTACGACGACAGCAACCTCACCCCGCTGCAGATGGCCAATGCCAATATCGAGCAACTGGGCGAACCGCAAACCTATGAAAAACTCATCAATGGTGTGCGCCACGGGGTGATCGAGCTGCGCTATGCCATTTTCCCGCAGCAAAGCGGCGAGCTGCAGATTCCCGCCCTCACCTTCAGTGCCACGGTCGTTGCCGCGCGCGCACCCAACGACGCTTTCACCCCCTTCGGCCGGCCGGGCAAGCTGACTCGCGTCACCTCCGCGCAAATTCCCCTGCAGGTCAAAGCCAAGCCGGCCGCCTACCCCGCCGACGCCGTGTGGCTACCCGCACGAGCGCTGACCCTCAGTGAGAGTTGGAGCACGCCACCAGAGCAGAGCAAGGTCGGCGACTCCCTAACCCGCAGCCTGACGGTTCAAGCTGAAGGCCTGTCCAGCGCCCAATTGCCGCCCCTGCCAAGCCCACAGATTGCCGGCGTGCGCAGTTACCCGGACCAACCGCAGCTGGCCAATCAAGTCAATGAACAAGGCGTTACCGGCAGTCGTGAGGAACGCATCGCCCTGGTCCCCAGCCATAGCGGCCCAGTGCAACTGCCAGCGCTCGAAGTGCTGTGGTGGAATACCCAAACCGATCAGCTGGAACGCACCCGACTGCCCGGTCGCGAGCTGCAGATCGGTGAAAACCCGCTCTTACAGGGCGAACCAGGCAGCGAGGCCGCGCCGACCAGCCTGGTCGTGGACGGCCCACCCCTATGGCCCTGGCAGTTGGCCTGCGCCCTGCTCAGCCTGACCACGCTGGCGGGCTTTGGCCTGTGGTGGCGCGCCCGCCGGCAGCCAGCCATCGCCCCCACCAGCCAGACCGGCCCGAGCCCGCGCACCCTGCTGGACGACCTCAAACGCGCCTGCCTGAGTAACGAGCCACAAAGCACCCGCCAAGCCCTCGACGCCTGGGCGCGGCAACAGCCAGAAACCCTGGCGGACATGGCGGCGCGCTTCCTACCCCTGTCCAGCGCCCTCGACGGTCTGAATGGCGCGCTGTACAGCGAAACCGGCCAGCAGTGGCAAGGCGAAGACCTCTGGCGCGCCATCCGTACCCTGCCCACCGCTCAGGACCAGAGCACTAGCCCACAAGAACCGAGCCCACTACCGCCGCTTTACCCGCGCTAGGAGCCTGTCGGGCTTGACCGTTCGTAGCGAGGGAAAGATCGGTTTGAGGCAGTTTTTGCGCTCTTTTGAGGCGAATAGTCATTCTATTCAACGAAAAAGAGCGCGAAAAATGACCAAATCCGGCTTTTCCGCAGTAGGACAGTGTTAAGTCCGACAGACTCCTAGACAGCACAATGCCCTGCACGGTGGGAGCCGTCAGGGCATTGTTGGGGTTGCGTCCAGGCTGGCGAGCAGCCCGATAGGGATCAGTGCAGGACGTGGGGGCCGTCGTCGTGCTCAGGCTCGCCAGCAGCCAGACGCCCGGCCATTTGCACACCGGCGCTGAACATGGCCTTGGCCACCTCAATATGCTGACCTTGCAGAAACGCCTTGGCATCGCCGGAGAAATCCAGGGTCACCAACGTCTCTTCGTCATCCCCACGCCGTAGGGCAATTCGCCCGTCAGGCAACTCAACGATTTCCAGAAAAGATGTAGGCATTGGGTCAGTCTCCACAGTAGCCGGCCAGTGTAACAGTCAGGCGTATTTCACCCCAGCCCGCTAATCAGAACGGCGCTCTACTTACCACTCGGTGAGGGTCTCGCGAAAGCGCAGGGCCAGCACTTTCAGTTGCTGACGCCAGGCTTCCAGCTCTGCCGCCGACAGCTCAGGCGCTGCCTGCTCTTCGTCCAGATTAACCGCATTGATTAACGGCAGCGTTGGGTCGACCTTGGCTACTTTTGGGGCTTGCGGCGGTACAAACAGCGCAGCATGGGCTGCCAGCAACTGGGCCAGCCAGCTGTCCGACTGCAGCGTCAGCTCCACCAGCTCTGCCAGCTCCGGGCTCGGCGAAGTTGCCAGCACGTTGCTGTTGAGCAGCAACTCCACCCGCGGCGCGCTGGCTGGCGCCACATGGTAGTAACCGGCGATCTCGTGGCACAGGCTCAAGGTCCCGCCATACAGATGAAACAGGCAGGATTCGCGCTCGGCCTGCAGCAAGGCCTGAGCATTCAGCGCCTGACCCGACTCGGCACGGCGCATGGCTTCGAGGGCCAAACCGGCAAAGTAGATTTTTTGATTGGTACGGGTATAGAGCTCGCGAGCCATAACGGCTGCCTCCTCATTGCGGGAACAGAGCCAGGCGCTCACCGAACGGTGAACGCCTAGACATGCTTAGCGCTTGTCTTCGACTTTCCAGGCGCCATTGCTGAAGAATGCACGCCAGCCAGTCGGCTTGCCGTCCACTTCAGTCTGCACGTACTGCTCGCGGGTCTTGCGGCTGAAGCGAATCACCGCCGGACGACCATCCGGGTCTTTTTGCGGCGCATCGCACAGGTAGTGATGCTTGGGATCGATCTCGTCCTTGTGCGGGACAATTTCCATAACCAAGGGCGCACGGGTCTCACGGTTTTTCGGGAACTGGCTGGCCGCCAGGAACATACCCGAGGCACCGTCACGCAACACGTAAGTGTCGTTGACCTTCTCGCACTTCAACTC
>RCMZ01000147.1_pt1 | contig 44233 bp, 52 predicted proteins | sample 2041141 | NCBI WGS metagenome assembly RCMZ01 (sample SAMN09708263, study PRJNA481090) | Wastewater metagenome, whole genome shotgun sequencing project. | biome: sewage; isolation source: Davis station wastewater (DW) | place: Antarctica: Davis Station | collected 2010-03-01 | reverse complement strand
AGCAGTTCGTAGCCGCTCAGGTCGGGCAGGTTCAGGTCCATGACCATGCAGTCAAACGTGGAGCCCCGGAGATGGTCCAGTGCCGCAGCTGCGGTGCCCGCACACACAATCTCCACTTCGTCGCTGCTGAGCAGGTGGCGCACGCTTTCGCGCTGGCGTTCATCGTCTTCCACCACCAGCACGCGGTGCAGGCTTTGGGTGAACTTGGCCTCCAGCAGTTGCAGGGCTTGCACCAGCTCGTCGCGTTTGACGGGCTTGAGGGCATAGCCAATGGCGCCACGGCCCATGGCCTCTTGCGAGTAGTCGGCCACGGACACCACGTGGACAGGGATGTGCCGCGTGACAGGGTTGCGCTTGAGTTGGTCGAGCACGCCCAGGCCTGAGAAGTCCGGCAGATTGACGTCCAGCACGATGGCGCTGGGAATGCTGTGCGCCGCAAACGCGAGGCCATCGGCTGCGTTGTGGGCCAGGTGGCATTCAAAGTCCATCTCGCGCGCCAGTTCAGACAGGATGTTCGCAAACCGCGTGTCATCCTCAATCACCAGAATGCTGCGCGGCCCCGCGCGGCGCGGTGCCGATGGAGTGGCCGCCTGGATCGCGGCTGCGGTTGCTTCGGCGCTGCTCGACACGGGCGGTGTGTGGGCCTGCAGCGCCGCATGGGTCGGTGGAGCATTGTGCTGCGCTGGTGCGACCGCTGCCGCAGCATCGCGCTGGCGTTGTGGAAGTTGCGGGGCCGGTGTTTCGGACTCTGCAGGCTGTTGTGGAACCAGCCGGCGGGGCAGAACCAGGGTGAAAACGCTGCCCTCGCCCGGTGCGCTGTGCACCGCAATCGTTCCCCCCAGCAGCTGCGCCAGATCGCGTGAGATCGACAGGCCCAGACCCGTGCCGCCATATTTGCGGTGGGTGCTGCCATCGGCCTGGCGGAACGCTTCAAAGATCAGTTCTTGCTGGTGGGCGGGGATGCCAATCCCCGTGTCCTTGACCGCGAACGACAGCGTGTCGTCCGGGTTGCGGGATACATGCAGTTCCACACGGCCTTTGTCTGTGAATTTGAGGGCGTTGGACAGCAGGTTCTTGAGCACCTGGCCCAGTCGCAGCGCGTCTGTTTCCATGACGGCCGACACGTCGGGGGCGACCGTGGCGGTCAGCGTGAGCCCCTTCTCCTGCGCCAGGGGGCGCAGCGGGTCCATCAGCGCCTGCAGGGCCCGGGCAATGTTCACGGGCTCCACCGACACGGTCGCTTGCCCGGACTCGATCTTGGACAGGTCCAGGATGTCGTTGATGAGTGCCAGCAGATCATTGCCCGCCGCATAGATCGTCTGCGCGTATTTCACCTGGTCGGTGCTCAGGTTGCCGGGCTTGTTGTCGGCCAGCAGCTTGGCCAGGATGAGGGTGGAGTTCAGCGGGGTGCGCAGCTCATGGCTCATGTTGGCCAGAAACTCGCTCTTGTACTGGCTGGCCAGCTCCAGCTCGCGGGCCTTGTCGGTCATGGCGCTCTGGGCGCGCAGCAGTTGTTCGCGCTGGTATTCCAGTTGCTGGGTCTGCTCTTCGAGGTGGGCGTTGGTTTGCTCCAGCTCGGTCTGCTGCACCTCCATCTGCGCCTGCGACTCCTGCAGGATGCGGCTTTGCTGCTCCAGCTCTTCGTTGTTGACGCGCAGCTCTTCTTGCTGCGTCTGCAACTCCTCGGACTGGCGCTGGGTTTCTTCCAGCAGGTCTTGCAGGCGGCTGCGATCCATTCCCGAGCGGATGGCCACGGCCAGCATTTCAGAGGCGCGTTCCATCAGGCTGCGCTCGGCTTCGGTCACCGGGCGGTAAAAGCCCAGTTCGATGACGGCGAACACCTCGCCGTTTTCCACAGCGGGTGCCACCAGCAGCTCGGCGGGGCTGGCGTGCCCGGTGCTGGAGGAGACCTGCAGATACGCCGGCGGCACATCGCGCACGTGCAGCAGGTGGCGCGAGCGTGCGGCCTGGCCGACCAGGCCTTCATTGGTCAGCAGCTTTTGTTCCAGCCGATCGCGGGGCAGGGCATAGCCGCCAAACAACGAATAGCCGCCATTGCAGTCGGCCACATAACCCGCGCCCACTTGGGCCTTGAGGTAGGTAGCGAGGTATTCCAGCGCCAGCTGGCCGATGTTTTCGAGTGTGTGGTCGCCCTGAATGCGCTGGCCCAGCCCGGTGAGCCCGGCCGACACCCATGATTGCTGCGCCTTGGAGCGGTACTCGCGTGCCGTCAGGGCGGCCGACAGGCAGATCAGCGCCAGCAACACCATGGAGCCACCCCATGAGTAATAGGTGGACGCCGTCGACGCGTCCACCCACGTCTGGCGCCGTTCCTCGAGTTGCTGGCTTTGCAGTGTGTAGAGGTCGCTGGCGAGATCACGGATGCGGTCCATGATGTTTTTGCCCGCATCGGTACGCACCAATGCCATCGCCCCCGCTGTGTCGCCTGACTTGCGCAGCGCAATGGTTTCGTTCAGCTCGCGCAGTTTTTGCTGTGACAGCTCGTCAAGTTGCACCACCAGCCGGCGATGAATGCTGTCGTCGCCTGTGCTGGCCTTGAGGCCTGCCATTTGCCGCTGCATCGACATGATGGCCAATTGATACGGTTGCAAATAGGCGGCTTCGCCCGTCAGCAAATAACCGCGCTGGCCTGTCTCTGCGTCTTTGACGGCCGAGTGAAACAGGTTGAGCTGGCGCATTGCAAGCGTGGTGCGGTCCATCGCGTCCACGGCATCGGTGCGCGTTTCTGCGGACCGGAAATTGACGATGGCAATGACCAGAGTGGCAAGGGCGGCCACCACAAAACCGGCCAGCAGCGTGCGCGGAATAGCGAAGCGGGTGGTGGCTTGTGGGCTGGAAGATCGGGGCATGCGGTGCAGGTCCGTAGGGGTGGGTGAACGGGCGACTTTACCGGGTTTGGGGGGTGGGCTGGGTGCTGTGCGGAAATCCCCGGACCGGCCCGGTGCACGCCCCAGCGGTTGTGTGTGTGATGTGCGAGCCGCTCAGAGCGCGCGGTGTGCGATGCCAGCGGCTGCTACATTCGGTGCGCCCGCGTTGTTGCGGGCCTTTCGCATCGTTTGAGCCTTTTGCCCCGCATGTCGTCCGTTACCCCGCGCAGCCGCTTCTCCCTTTATCTTGACCTCATCCGCTGGAACCGCCCTGCGGGCTGGCTGGTGTGCCTGTGGCCCACCCTGAGCGCGCTGTGGATCGCGGCGGACGGTTTCCCGGGCTGGCACCTGCTGGGGGTGTTTGTGCTGGGCACGTTCTTGATGCGCAGCGCGGGCTGCTGTGTGAACGATGTGGCCGACCGCGACTTTGACAAACACGTCAAACGCACGGCGCAGCGCCCCGTCACCACCGGCGCCGTCTCGGTCAAAGAGGCTCTGGGCCTGGGCGCCGTGCTGGCCATCGTCTCGTTTGGGCTGGTGCTCACCACCAACACCGCCGCCATCGCCTGGTCGGTGCCCGCCGTGCTGGTGGCCATTGCCTACCCGTTCACCAAACGCATCATTTCCATGCCGCAGGCGGTGCTGGGCGTTGCGTTCAACTTCGGCATCGTGATTGCGTTTGCCGCCGTGCAGGGCCGTGTGCCTGCGGTGGCCTGGTGGATGTGGCTGGGCAACCTGTGCTGGGTGCTGGCCTACGACACCGAATACGCCATGGTCGACCGCGACGACGACCTCCACATTGGCATCAAGACCTCGGCCATCACCCTGGGGCGCTTTGACGTGCCGGCCATCGTGGCGTTTTATGTGCTTTTCTTGTCAATTTGGGTGCTGGCGCTTGATGTGTATGCGCTGGGTGCTATTTTTTACATAGCAATTACGGTGGCATTTGCTCAGGTGCTGTGGCATTTCACGCTGATCCGCACCCGCACGCGAGAGGGGTGCTTCAAGGCTTTCCGCGTCAACCACTGGCTGGGCGCCACCGTGTTCGCCGGCATTGCAGGCAGTTACCTGCTGCGGCAATTGCTCTTGAATTGATAGCTGCTAGCGCTTTCTGAACAAGCGCTAGCGGCCAAAAACACTCAAAAACGCCTGGTCAAGCCCCGAACTCGTCGCCCAGCTCGTGGGCCCGGTGTTCGGCAGCGCGCATGGCGGCTTCAAAGCTGGCCCCCATGCCAGCGGCCTCCATCGACTGCAGCGCCGCGTAGGTAGTGCCACCTTTGGAGGTGACGCGCTGACGCAGCACGGCGGGTGTTTCGTCCGAGCGGCGGGCCAGTTCTGAGGCACCGACAAACGTGCCCACGGCCAGTTGGTGCGCCTGCTGCTCGGTCAGCCCCATGCCGACGCCCGCGCGGGTCATGGCTTCCAGGAAATAAAACACATAGGCCGGGCCCGAGCCTGACAGGGCGGTGACCGCGTCCAGCTGCTTTTCGCTGTCGACCCACAGAAACTCGCCCGTGGACGCCATGATTGCCTCGACCTGGGTGCGCTCGGCGGCGTCCACCACGGGACGCGCATACAGGGCGCTCATGCCTTTGCCCACCAGCGCGGGCGTGTTGGGCATGGTGCGCACGATGCGCTCGGTGCCCAGCCATTGGGCGATGCTGTCCGACCGAATGCCCGCCGCCACGCTCAGATGCAGCGCGCCTTCAGTGTGCGCCTTGGCCTGGGCGGCCGCGTCCTTGAAGGTCTGGGGCTTGACCGCCCAGACCACGATGCGCGCGCGCTGCAATGCGGCGCTGGCTTCGGGGTGGGCGTTGATGCCGTAATTTTTGCGCAGCGCCTCACGCGCTTCGGCCCAGGGCTCGACCACTTCGATCTGGCTGGCGGGGTGCCCCTGGTGGATCAGCCCGCCAATGATGGCGCTGGCCATGTTGCCGCCGCCGATGAAGGCGATGGTGGGCAGGGTGGGGGATGCGGCGGTTGGGTTCATGGTGCAGGCGGAGGTAGTCAAAGCAAAAAAGCGATGGTAGCCGCCTGTTGCCGCCGCAACGGGCGTGCGCCCCGGCCAGCAGCGAGCAGCTAACACCTCACCGCAATCGTGCGAGGGCCGCCCCGCCGCCACACGGTGGACGCCGCCCTCTCCGAAATGCGCTGCGATTCCAGCGAAGGGGGAGGGCGCCGAAGGCGGCTCAGGGGATGTCTTGAGTCATTCCGCCGTCGTTTGCCGCACGGCATGCTCCCAGTCGGCCATCAACTGCTGTGCGCGGGCGCTGCTCAGCGTGGGCACAAAACGCCGGTCGGCGCGCCACAGGTGCGACAGTTCGTCGGTGCTGCGGTACACGCCGCTCGACAGCCCGGCCAGATAGGCTGCGCCCAGAGCGGTGGTTTCGATGACGGCGGGGCGCACCACGGGGATGCCCAGCAGGTCGGCCTGGAACTGCATCAGCAGGTCGTTGATGCAGGCGCCACCGTCCACACGCAGTTCGCTCACGGGCGCGCCCCCTGCAGCCACGGCGTCGCGGCTCATGGCCAGCAGCAAGGCGGCGCTTTGGTAGGCAATGCTCTCCAGCGCCGCGCGGGCAATGTGGCCCAGGGTGGTGCCACGGGTCAGGCCGGTGATGGTGCCGCGAGCGTCGGGTTTCCAGTACGGCGCGCCCAGGCCGGTGAAGGCGGGCACCATCATCACGCCACCCGAGTCGGGCACGCTTTGCGCCAGCGACTCGACCTCGTTGCTGGTGGAGATGGCGCGCAGGCCGTCGCGCAGCCACTGCACCACAGCCCCGCCGACGAAGACCGAGCCTTCCATGGCGAACTCAGGGGTATTCCCGGTCTGGGCCGCACTCGTGGTGAGCAGACCGTTCTGGCTGGTCTGGAACGTGCCGCCCGTGTGCATCAGCATGAAGCAGCCCGTGCCATAGGTGTTCTTGGCCATACCCGCCGTAAAGCAAGCCTGCCCAAACAGCGCGCTCTGCTGGTCGCCCGCCACACCGCCGATCCGGATACTGTGTCCCAGCAGATCGGCCGCAATGTCGCCAAAGTGGGCGCTCGACGGCAGCACTTCAGGCATCAGCGCCTTGGGGATGCGCAGCAGCGCCAGCAGCTCGTCGTCCCACTGGTTGGTGTGCACATTGAAGAGCATGGTGCGCGAGGCATTGCTCACGTCTGTCACATGCACCTGGCCGTGGGTCAGCTTCCACATCAGCCAGCTGTCTACCGTGCCAAAGGCCAGTTCCCCGCGCTCGGCAGCGTCGCGGGCGCCGGGCACCTTGTCCAGCAGCCACTGCAGCTTGGTGCCCGAAAAGTAGGCATCCACCAACAGCCCCGTCTTGGCCTGGATGGTGGCCGCGTGGCCTTGTTCGCGCAGTTGGGCGCAAGCGGGTTCGGCGCGGCGGTCTTGCCACACGATGGCGTGGTGCACGGGCTGGCCCGTCTTGCGGTTCCACAGCACCGTGGTTTCGCGCTGGTTGGTGATGCCCACGGCGCGCACGGCGCTGGCGGCGATACCCGCCTTGGCCAGGGCATCGCGTGCGGTGGCGAGCTGGGTGCGCCAGATCTCCAGCGGGTCGTGCTCCACCCAGCCGGGTTGCGGGTAAATCTGCGGCAGCTCTAGCTGGGCCTGCGCCACGATGTGGCCGCGTTCATCAAAGACGATGCTGCGGGAGCTGGAGGTGCCTTGGTCGAGTGCGAGCAGGTAGGTCATGGTGGGCAAGGATAGTCGGCAATGCACTACCGGAGTGCGTGGTGCGGGTTCGCGTTAACCCCTCAAACCGTTCGGGCAGAGCCTGTCGAAGTCTCGCGTGGCGCTTCGACACGCTCAGCGTGAACGGGTTTGTGTTTTGACCGCAAAGGGACATGAAAGCGTCAAGCTGCCACAGTACAAACCACTTCCGCATCCTGCAGCAGAGCGGGGAAGGGCTCGGGCGGTGGGGCATCCGTGAACAGGCGGTCGATCTGCTGCAGGGTTGCCAGTTGCACCATGGCCGGGCGGTTGAATTTGCTGTGGTCGGCCGCCAGCCACACCTCGCGGGCTTGCGCAATGATGGTCTGGGCCACCTTCACCTCGCGGTAATCGAAGTCGCGCAGCGAACCATCGGGCTCGATGCCCGAGATGCCGATGAGCGCAATGTCCACCTTGAACTGGCGAATGAAGTCCACCGCCGCCTCGCCCACGATGCCGCGGTCCCGGGGGCGCACCACGCCGCCGGCCACGATCACCTCGCAGTCGGGGTTGCTGCAGAGGATGGCCGCCACATTCAGGTTGTTGGTGATGACGCGCAAGCCCCGGTGGTGCAGCAGAGCCTTGGCAATGGCCTCGGTGGTGGTGCCGATGTTCAGGATCAGCGAGCAGTCGTTGGGCACTTGACTGGCCACGGCGCGGGCAATGCGCGCCTTGCCTTCGGTGTTGAGCGTCTCGCGTTGGGTGTGGGCCAGGTTCTCAACGGTCGAGCTGGGCACGCGCACACCGCCATGAAAGCGCGTGAGCAGGCCGGACTCGGCCAGCCGCTGCACGTCGCGCCGCACGGTTTGCAGGGTTACCCCCAGCGTCTCGGCCAGTTGCTCGACCGTGGCGGATTTGCGTGCGCGGACTTCGTCCAGCAGCAGCAGTTGTCGGGGATTCGTATTCACGCGTATTAATTGGCTAGGGGTGTTGATACTTTAAATCGAACAAAAAGGAACTCGCCAAGGGTAAACGTTGATTCAATGCGATCACAAAAGAACAAAAATGAACGTAATCGAAAAAGAGACGACCTGCCGCACAGGCCATGGAAACACACCATGGCACGGTGGCGCAGGATTCACAAAGCCCCGGGGGGCGACACAGAAAGGGTGCGTGATGCAGCTGGCTTTGGACGGCATCAGCAAGAAGGTGGGGGCGCAGACCTGGCTCTATGACATGAGTCTGGCGCTGCAAAGTGGTGCCGTCACGGTACTGCTGGGTGCCACGCAGGCGGGCAAGACCAGTCTGATGCGCATCATGGCCGGTCTGGACACCCCCACGGGCGGCACCGTGACGGTAGATGGCGTGGACGTCACGGGCATGCCGGTGCGCGAGCGCAACGTGGCCATGGTGTACCAGCAGTTCATCAACTACCCCTCGATGAAAGTGGCGGCCAACATTGCGTCGCCCCTGAAGCTGCGCGGCGAAAAGAACATCGACGCCCGGGTGCGCGAGATCGCCGCCCGCCTGCACATCGACATGTTTCTGGACCGCTACCCGGCAGAACTCTCTGGCGGGCAGCAGCAGCGGGTGGCACTGGCGCGGGCCCTGGCCAAGGGCGCCCCGCTGATGCTGCTGGACGAGCCCCTGGTCAACCTCGACTACAAGCTGCGCGAAGAGTTGCGTGAGGAGTTGACGCAGCTGTTTGCGGCGGGCCAGTCCACCGTGGTCTATGCCACTACCGAGCCAGGCGAGGCCCTGCTGCTGGGCGGCTACACCGCCGTGCTCGATGAAGGCCAGTTGCTGCAATACGGCCCCACGGCCGAGGTGTTTCATGCGCCCAACTCGCTGCGCGTGGCGCGGGCCTTCAGCGACCCGCCGATGAACCTGATTGCCGCTTCGGCCACCGCCCAGGGCGTGCGGCTGCCAGGTGGCGCCGAAGTGGCGCTGCCGCTGCTGCAGGCCGTGTCGGGTGCTGTGGCGCTGACCATGGGCGTGCGGGCCGGCGCGCTGCGCGTCGTGGCCCGGCCCGGAGATGTCAGCGTGAGCGGCGTGGTCGAGCTGGCAGAAATATCGGGTTCAGACACGTTTGTGCACGCCACAACGCCCTGGGGTGATCTGGTCGCCCAGCTGACCGGAGTGCACTACTTTGAATTGGGAGCCCCCCTCACGCTGCACCTGGACCCGGCGCAAGCCTACGTGTTCGGGGCCGACGGCGCGCTGGTGTGGGCGCCTGTGCGACACCTCGCCGTACAAGGAGGCCGTTGAGATGGCTCGCATCAGTCTGGATCTCGCGCATTCCTATCAGCCGAACCCGCAGCAGGACAGCGATTATGCGTTGCTGCCCCTGAAGATGGAGTTCGAGGACGGCGGTGCCTATGCGCTGCTCGGCCCCTCGGGTTGTGGCAAGACGACCATGCTCAACATCATGTCCGGCTTGCTCGTGCCCTCGCACGGCAAGGTGCTGTTTGACGGCCGCGACGTGACACGCGCCAGTCCGCAAGAGCGCAACATCGCCCAGGTGTTCCAGTTCCCGGTGATCTACGACACCATGACCGTGGCCGAGAACCTGGCGTTTCCGCTGCGCAACCGCAAGGTGCCCGAAGACCAGATCAAGCAGCGCGTGGGCGTGATCGCCGAGATGCTGGAGATGAGCGGCCAGCTCAACCAGCGCGCGGCCGGACTGGCGGCCGACGCCAAGCAGAAGATATCGCTGGGCCGTGGGCTGGTGCGCGCAGATGTGGCCGCCGTGCTGTTTGATGAGCCGCTCACGGTGATCGACCCGCACCTCAAGTGGCAGCTGCGCCGCAAGCTCAAGCAGATCCACCACGAGCTCAAGCTCACACTGATCTATGTGACGCACGACCAGGTCGAGGCGCTCACCTTTGCCGATCAGGTGGTGGTGATGACCCGTGGCCGCGCGGTGCAGGTGGGCTCGGCCGATGCCCTGTTCGAACGCCCGGCGCACGTGTTTGTGGGGCACTTCATTGGCTCGCCCGGCATGAATTTCTTGCCTGCGCAGCGCGATGGAGACAGTCTCTCGGTGGCGGGGCACCGCTTGCCAGCCCCCGTGGGCCACGCGCTGCCTGAGGGCGCCCTGCAGGTGGGCATTCGGCCCGAGTACCTGGCCCTCGCGCAGGCAGGACAGGTGGGGGCGATCCCCTGCACGGTGGTGCAGGTGCAGGACATCGGCACCTACCTGATGCTCACCGCGAAGGTGGGCGAGCACACGCTCAAGGCGCGCTTTGCGCCCGAGACCCGCTTGCCATCGACGGGCGACACGGCTTGGCTGCAGGTGCTGGGCGAGCACACCTGCTTCTATCAGAACGAGCAATTGCTGCTGACCGCGGAGGTCGCCCCATGAGCGCCGCCCGGCCGCCCGAAGGCGCTCAGCACCGCAGCGCGCAGCGCGGAGGTTTCCAATTGAGCGCCGCCCGGCCGCCCGAAGGCGCTGAGCACTGCAGTGCGCAGCACGGAGGTTTCGAATGAGCACCACGACCAAACCCGTGAACCAGAAAGCCTGGTTCCTGATCCTGCCGGTCATCCTCTGCGTGGCCTTCTCGGCCATCCTGCCGCTGATGACGGTGGTGAACTACTCGGTGCAGGACATCATCTCGCCCGAGCGCCGCGTGTTCGTCGGCACCGAATGGTTTGCCGCCGTAATGCGCGACGAGGAGCTGCACGCGGCCTTGTGGCGGCAGATCACCTTCTCGCTGGCCGTGCTGGCGGTGGAGATTCCGTTGGGCATTTTGCTGGCGCTGTCCATGCCTGCGCAGGGCTGGAAGTCGTCCGCCGTGCTGGTGGTGGTGGCCCTGTCGCTGCTGATCCCCTGGAACGTGGTGGGCACCATCTGGCAGATTTATGGCAGGGCCGACATCGGCCTGATGGGCCGCATGCTGCAAGAGATCGGCATCGAATACAGCTACACCGGCAATGCCACCCAGGCGTGGTTGACGGTGCTGCTGATGGATGTGTGGCACTGGACGCCGCTGGTTGCGCTGCTGGCGTTTGCCGGGCTGCGTTCCATCCCCGATGCGTACTACCAGGCGGCCCGCATCGATGGCGCGAGCAAGTTCGCCGTGTTTCGCTACATCCAGCTTCCCAAGATGCGCGGCGTGCTGATGATTGCGGTGCTGTTGCGCTTCATGGACAGCTTCATGATCTACACCGAGCCCTTTGTGCTCACGGGGGGCGGGCCGGGCAATGCCACGACTTTCCTCAGCCAATACCTCACGACCAAGGCGGTGGGGCAGTTTGACCTGGGCCCCGCAGCGGCGTTCTCGCTGATCTATTTCTTCATCATCCTGCTGCTGTGCTTCATCCTCTACAACTGGATGCAGCGCGTGGGCACCGCCAGCAATGAAGGGGCCGGCCATGCATGAAAAGCGCTTTCACAAGCGGTCGCTGTTTCTGATCGCGTACCTGGTGTTTTCCGTGTTGCCCATCTACTGGATGATCAACATGAGCTTCAAGACCAACGCAGAGATTCTCTCGACGTTTTCGTTCTTCCCCCAGCACTTCACTTGGGACAACTACAAGACCATCTTCACCGATGAGTCCTGGTACTCGGGCTATATCAACAGCCTGATTTATGTGGCCATCAACACGGTGATCTCGCTCACCGTGGCGCTGCCTGCAGCATATGCGTTCAGCCGTTACCAGTTTCTGGGCGACAAGCATGTGTTCTTCTGGCTGCTGACCAACCGCATGACGCCACCGGCTGTGTTTTTGCTGCCGTTCTTCCAGCTGTACACCACGGTAGGGCTGATGGACACGCACATCGCCGTCGCGCTGGCGCACCTGTTGTTCAACGTGCCGCTGGCCGTGTGGATTCTGGAGGGATTCATGAGCGGGATTCCGCGCGAAATCGATGAGACCGCCTACATCGATGGATACAGCTTTCCCCGTTTCTTCGTGAAGATTTTTCTGCCGCTCATCAAGGCGGGCGTGGGTGTGGCGGCGTTCTTCTGCTTCATGTTCAGCTGGGTCGAGTTGCTGCTGGCCCGCACGCTCACCAGCGTGAACGCCAAGCCCATCGTGGCCACCATGACGCGCACCGTCAGCGCCTCGGGCATGGACTGGGCGACGTTGGCTGCCGCGGGCGTGCTAACCATCGTGCCGGGTGCGATCGTGATCTGGTTTGTTCGCCACTACATCGCAAAAGGCTTTGCGATGGGGCGGGTTTGAGGAGGCTGCGACATGTTTGACTGGATGGCCTGGACGCTGCCGGTGGCGGTGTTCTTCATTTGCATCGTGCTGATGCTGATCGGAATGACCGTGTGGGAGATCAAATCCCCCACGGTGATGCGCAAGGGCTTTTTGCCGCTGGCAACCACCCGGGGTGACCGCCTGTTCATCGGGCTCCTCTCTGCGGCCTATGTGAACCTGATTTTTGTCGGCATCAGCGGCAAGCTGGCCCAGTGGTTCAGCCTGGATGGGGACCCGTCGATATGGATCAGCTTTGTGCTGTCGATGGCTTTGCTGGCGCTGGTCATGCGCAAGGGCTAACGGCAAGCGGTATGAAAAAGATAGCTGCCTGCGCTTGATATATATGGATATAAAACTTAAAAAGATCTGAAACCCATAGCTGATAAGCGCAAGTAGCTACGGTTTTTGATGATGACAAGCGCTGGTCCGATTTCCCCCAGGACCAGTGTTCATCCACCATGGGGGTTCCATCCGAGGAGACAACAATGAAGATGCAGTTCACGGCGATCGCTTTCGCCGCAGCAACCCTGGCTTTGGGGCAAGCCGCCTGGGCTGGCGAGGCGGAGGCCAAGAAGTGGATCGACAGCGAGTTTCAGCCCTCGACGCTGAACAAAGACCAGCAAATGGCCGAGATGAAGTGGTTCATCGACGCAGCCAAGAAGCTCCAGGGCAAGGGCGTCAAAGAAATCTCCGTGGTGTCCGAGACGCTCACCACCCATGAGTACGAATCCAAGACCTTGGCCAAGGCCTTTGAAGAGATCACGGGCATCAAGGTCAAGCACGACCTGATCCAGGAAGGCGACGTGGTCGAAAAGCTGCAGACCTCCATGCAATCTGGCAAGTCGATTTATGACGGCTGGATTTCGGACTCGGACCTGATCGGTACCCACTACCGCTACGGCAAGATGATGAACCTGACGGATTACATGGCCGGCGCCGGCAAGGAGTGGACCAACCCGGGGTTGGACGTCAAGGACTTCATCGGCACCAAATTCACCACCGCGCCCGACGGCAAGCTTTACCAGTTGCCCGACCAGCAGTTCGCCAACCTGTATTGGTTCCGTGCCGACCTGTTTGACCGCAAGGATCTCAAGGACAAGTTCAAGGCCAAATATGGCTACGACCTGGGCGTGCCGCTCAACTGGAGCGCTTATGAGGACATCGCGGAGTTCTTCTCCAACGACGTGAAGACCATTGACGGCAAGGCCATCTATGGCCACATGGATTACGGCAAGAAGGATCCGTCGCTGGGCTGGCGTTTCACGGACGCCTGGCTGTCCATGGCGGGAGCTGCTGATATTGGCGCCCCCAATGGCCTGCCCATCGACGAATGGGGCATCCGCGTGGCCGACGACAAGTGCACGCCCGTGGGGGCCTCGGTCGCCCGTGGCGGTGCCACCAACTCGCCTGCTGCGGTTTATGCGCTGACCAAATACGTGGACTGGATGAAGAAGTACGCGCCCAAGGAAGCCACGGGCATGACCTTTGGTGAAGCCGGCCCCGTGCCCGCCCAGGGCCAGATCGCCCAGCAGATCTTCTGGTACACCGCCTTCACCGCCGACATGATCAAACCCGGCCTGCCCGTGGTCAATGCCGACGGCACCCCCAAGTGGCGCATGGCCCCGGGCCCGAACGGTCCGTACTGGAAGCAGGGCATGCAAAACGGCTACCAGGACGTGGGTTCGTGGTCGTTCTTCAAGGGCCACGATGCGAACAAGACCGCCGCTGCCTGGCTGTATGCGCAATTCGTGACGGCCAAAACCACCTCGCTCAAGAAAACCATCGTGGGGCTGACGCCTATCCGTGAAAGCGACATCCAGTCCAAAGCCATGACCGACATGGCGCCCAAGCTGGGTGGCCTGGTGGAGTTCTACCGCAGCCCCGCGCGCGTGGCATGGTCACCCACCGGCACCAACGTGCCCGATTACCCCAAGCTGGCGCAGTTGTGGTGGAAGAACGTGGCCCAGGCCGTCACGGGTGAAAAGACACCGCAGGGCGCGATGGACACGTTGGCCGACGAAATGGACCAAGTCATGGCACGACTTGAGCGTGCGGGTATGGCCCATTGCGCACCCAAGCTGAATGCCAAAAGCGATCCATCGAAGTGGCTGAGCGATCAACATGCTCCCTGGAACAAGCTCGCCAACGAGAAGCCCAAGGGCGAAACCATTGCGTATGGCAGCCTGTTGCAGGCGTGGAAGGACGGCAAGACACGTTGATCTTGTGATCTCGGCGTTTTGACAAGTTCTGGGCAGCCGGGTCTCACAAAGACTCGGGCTGCCTTTTCTCTTTTCCCTTTTCTATTCCCGACTGTCGTCGAGTTTTCTGTTTTGGCGGCGGTTTTTATTTTGGAAGTGTCAAAAGATCAAGGGTTAACCCTTGATCTATGCTTCGCCCATGGACAATCAACCCCATGACCACAGTTTCTGCCCCCCTTCCCACCCGACGCGCCGACCTGCTTGCACGCTTGGCACAACCACACCAATATGATCTTGCCGTGATTGGCGGAGGGGCGACGGGTTTGGGGGTTGCATTGGACGCGGCCGCGCGAGGGTTCAGCGTGGTACTTGTGGATTCCCACGATTTCGCGAAAGGCACATCGTCCAGAGCCACAAAGCTGGTGCACGGCGGCGTCCGGTACCTTGCGCAGGGAAACATCGCGCTGGTGCGCGAAGCGCTGCATGAACGCACGACCTTGCTTCACAACGCGCCTCACTTGGCGCAGCCCCTGCCTTTTGTGATGCCGTCCTATCGTTTCTGGGAAACGCCTTTTTACGGTGTTGGGCTTCTGATGTATGACGCCCTGGCAGGCAAGGCCGGCTTGGGGGCGACGGAGTTCTTGGGGCGGGCTCGCACCCTCGAGTGTCTTCCCACGGCCCGTTCCGAAGGGCTCAAAGGCGGCGTCAAATACTGGGATGGCCAATTCGACGACGCCCGGCTGGCCCTCGCGCTGGCGCGAACGGCGGCGAGTCTGGGAGCGCTGGTCGTCAACTACTGCCCGGCCCGCTCGCTCATTCACGAGGACGGAAAGGTCGCGGGTTTGGTGTGCGAGGACAGCGAAAGTGGCCAGCAGTACACGGTCCGCGCCCGTGCCGTGGTGAATGCCACGGGCGTGTGGGTGGACACGTTGCGCCAGATGGACGGCGAGGCGATCGGCCGCCCCGTGAAGCCCATCGTGGCACCCAGCCAGGGCGTTCACATCGTGGTGGATCGTGAGTTCTTGCCCTCCGATCACGCCCTGATGGTGCCCAAAACGGCCGACGGCAGGGTTTTGTTTGCGGTGCCATGGCTGGGTAAACTCATTTTGGGGACCACCGACACGCCGCGCCAGGATGTCGTGCGCGAGCCCCAGCCGTTTCATGAAGAGGTCCGGTTCATCCTGGAAGAATCCGCGCGTTACCTTACCCGTGCGCCCAAGGCTGAAGACATCCGCAGTATCTGGGTGGGGCTGCGCCCCCTGGTGAAGCCACAGGACGACGATGGCGACAACACAAAGAAGATCAGCCGAGAGCACACCGTCCTCGCGAGCCGCAGCGGTCTGGTGACTGTGACCGGCGGAAAATGGACCACCTACCGTGCCATGGCCGAAGATGTGTTGCAAAAATGTTTCGCCACCGGTTTGCTTGCGGAAAAACCTGCAGGTGCTACCAATCACTTGCCGCTGGTGGGTACGCCCAAGGAGCGGGTGACCCATCGCATCAGCGATGCGCAGGGGCTGCATTCTTATGGGAGCGAGGCGTCGTTTGTCGAGGGTGTCGCCAATGGCCAGGGTGACTTGGGAGCGGGTCTCACGGAGGCGATGGTTCGCTTTGCAGCGCGCTATGAATATGCGTGCACCGTAGAAGATGTGCTTGCCCGTCGCTCCAGGTTGCTGTTTCTGGATGCCCGCAAAGCAATGGAGCTTGCCCCCGCTGTGGCGGCCATCCTGCAAGGGGAAGTGGGGGGCGATCCGCATCTCGACGACTTCTTGACGCTGGCGCAACAGTATTTGCACGTTCCCGTGTGATAGGCGCTTGACTTTGCTTGAGTCTTTGGCAATAATCGAAGGCTTCGCGTTTAAAGCGTGAAGTTTCTGCCCAGCGGGAAGTGCTGCAAATGGTTTGCGGTGCGGACGACGGGCCCAAGACTGACTGGCTGATTTGCAGCCCTTGAGAAGTTCTCTGGGGCTGTTGTCTTCTGGTGCAAGTTGGGAATATTGAAATGATCCAGACAGAATCTCGGTTAGACGTTGCCGACAATACCGGCGCCAAGTCCGTCCTTTGCATCAAGGTGCTGGGTGGTTCGAAGCGTCGCTATGCAAGCGTTGGCGACATCATCAAGGTGAGCATCAAAGAAGCCGCTCCGCGTGGCCGCGTCAAAAAAGGCGAGGTTTACAGCGCAGTGGTCGTTCGTACGGCGAAGGGTATTCGTCGTGGTGATGGCTCGCTCGTCAAATTCGACGGCAACGCAGCAGTGTTGCTGAATGCAAAGTTGGAGCCTATCGGCACCCGCATCTTTGGACCCGTGACGCGTGAACTGCGTACCGAAAAGTTCATGAAGATCGTGTCCCTGGCTCCTGAAGTTCTCTAAGGACGCGCCATGAACAAGATTCGCAAGGGCGACGAAATCATCGTGCTGACAGGGCGCGACAAGGGCAAGCGTGGCACGGTGTCGTCGCGCAAGGATGACTCTTATCTGGTCATCGAAGGCATCAACTTGGTCAAGAAGCACGCCAAGCCAAACCCCATGAAGGGTACGACTGGCGGCATCGTTGAAAAGTCTATGCCTATCCATCAGTCCAATGTGGCCATCTTCAATGCCGCTACCGGCAAAGCTGATCGCGTTGGCATCAAGGTGCAGGCTGACGGCGCACGTGTTCGCGTGTTCAAGTCCAGCGGCGCTGAAATCAAGGCGGCCTAAGGGGTAAACATGGCACGACTCCAAGAAATTTACCGCGACAAAATCGCACCCGAACTGATCAAGCAGTTCGCTTACACCTCGCCAATGCAGGTTCCTCGTCTGACGAAGATCACACTCAACATGGGTGTGAGCGAGGCAGTGTCGGACAAGAAGGTGATGGACAACGCCGTGGCTGATTTGACCAAGATTGCTGGTCAAAAGCCTGTGGTGACCAAGGCCAAGAAGGCGATCGCTGGTTTCAAGATCCGCGAAGGTCAGGCCATTGGTTGCATGGTCACGCTGCGTGGCGTGCAGATGTACGAGTTCCTGGATCGTTTCGTGACCGTGGCTCTGCCTCGCGTTCGTGACTTTCGTGGTATCTCCGGCCGTGCTTTTGATGGCCGTGGTAACTACAACATCGGCGTCAAAGAACAGATCATCTTCCCTGAAATTGAGTACGACAAGGTCGATGCACTGCGCGGTCTCAATATCAGCATTACCACGACGGCCAAGTCCGACGAAGAAGCCAAGGCGCTTCTCGCTGGTTTCCGTTTCCCGTTCAAGAACTGAGGCGAAGCATGGCTAAAGTAGCTTTGATCCAGCGCGAACTGAAGCGCGAAAAATTGGCCGCCAAGTACGCAACTAAGTATGCGGAACTGAAGGCAATCGCTGGCGACGCCAAGCGCAGCGATGAAGAGCGTGATGCAGCCCGTCTCGGCCTGCAAAAGCTCCCGCGCAATGCCAATCCCACGCGCCAGCGCAACCGTTGCGAAATCACCGGTCGTCCACGCGGCACCTTCCGTCAATTCGGTCTGGCTCGCGCCAAGATCCGCGAACTGGCTTTTGCAGGCGACATCCCCGGTGTCACCAAAGCCAGCTGGTAAGCAGGCAGGAGAGATTAAACATGAGCATGAGTGATCCCATCGCTGACTTGCTGACCCGCATCCGTAATGCACAGATGGTCGCCAAGGCCACGGTTCTGGTGCCTTCTTCTAAAGTGAAGATTGCCATCGCCCAAGTGCTGAAGGACGAAGGTTATATCGACGGCTTTCAGGTGAAAACCGAAGCTGGCAAGTCCGAACTCGAAATTGCCCTGAAGTATTACGCAGGCCGTCCAGTGATTGAGCGCATTGAGCGTGTCAGCCGCCCAGGTCTGCGTGTCTACAAAGGCCATGATTCCATTCCACAAGTCATGAACGGTCTGGGTGTGGCTATTGTCACAACACCCAAGGGTGTGATGACTGATCGTAAAGCGCGTGCTACCGGTGTCGGTGGCGAAGTGCTTTGCTATGTGGCCTAACCCGCGGCATTGAGGAGAAACTGAAATGTCCCGAGTAGGAAAAATGCCCGTGACCATCCCCGCAGGTGTGGATGTGTCCGTGAAAGATGACCAGATCTCCGTCAAGGGTTCTGGTGGCGCACTGTCGCTGGCGCAAAACGTGCTGGTGAAAGTGTCGAGCAACGACGGCAAGCTGAGTTTTGCTCCTGCCAATGATTCCCGTGAAGCAAATGCCATGAGCGGCACCATTCGCCAGTTGGTCAACAACATGGTGGTCGGCGTCAGCAAGGGTTTCGAAAAGAAGCTCAGCTTGGTTGGCGTGGGCTACAAGGCTGCCGCTTCGGGTTCCAAACTGAATCTGACGGTTGGCTACTCGCATCCGGTCAACATTGAAATGCCAACCGGCATCACGGTTGCAACCCCCACACCTACGGAAGTAGTGATCAAGGGTGCAGATCGCCAACGTGTTGGTCAAATCGCTGCTGAGATTCGTGCTGTTCGTCCTCCTGAGCCCTACAAGGGTAAAGGGATCCGTTATTCGGACGAAAAAATCACGATCAAAGAGACCAAGAAGAAATAAGGAGCTGCAACATGTTGACCAAGAAAGAGCAGCGTCTTCGTCGTTCGCGTCAGACACGCATCCGCATTGCACAGCAAGGCGTGGCCCGTCTGACCGTGAATCGCACGAATCTCCATATCTACGCCAGTGTCATCTCCGGCGACGGCAGCAAGGTGCTGGCAAGCGCGTCGACGGCAGAAGCCGAAGTGCGCAAGTCGCTCGGTGGATCGGGCAAGGGTGGCAACGCCGCTGCAGCCCAGATCATCGGCAAGCTGATCGCTGAAAAAGCGAAGGCTGCAGGTGTCGAGAAGGTTGCATTTGATCGCGCAGGTTTTGCCTATCACGGCCGCGTCAAGGCTTTGGCCGACGCAGCCCGTGAAGCAGGTCTGCAGTTCTAAGCGGAACGGAATTAAAAATGGCTAAATTTCAACCCAAGATGCAGACCGAAGGCCAAGACGACGGTTTGCGCGAAAAAATGATCGCGGTGAACCGCGTGACCAAAGTCGTGAAGGGCGGCCGTATCCTCGGTTTCGCTGCACTGACGGTGGTCGGCGACGGTGACGGCCGCGTTGGCATGGGCAAGGGCAAATCCAAGGAAGTGCCTGCAGCGGTGCAAAAAGCGATGGAAGAATGCCGTCGCAACCTGGTGAAGGTTTCGCTCAAGAGCGGCACCATCCACCATTCGGTGAATGGCCATCACGGTGCGGCATCGGTTGAACTTCATCCAGCTCCCAAGGGGACCGGCATTATCGCCGGCGGCCCAATGCGCGCTGTTTTCGAAGTGGTGGGTATCACCGACATTGTGGCCAAAAGCCATGGGTCGTCTAACCCCTACAACATGGTTCGCGCCACCTTTGACGCGCTGGTAAAGTCCACGACTCCGTCGCAAGTTGCCGCTAAGCGTGGCAAAGCGATCGAAGACATCTTCGCCTGATTGGAAGTTGACTATGACTACGCAACAAACCGTCAAGATTCAACTGGTGCGCAGCCCTATTGGCACCAAAGAGTCGCATCGCGCTACCGTTCGTGGCCTGGGTCTGCGCAAGCTCAATAGCATGAGCGAACTGCAAGACTCGCCCGAAGTACGCGGCATGATTAACAAGATCAGCTATCTGGTCAAAGTCCTCTGAGAGATAGATCATGGAACTCAATAGCATCAAGCCTGCAGACGGCGCCAAGCATGCCAAGCGCCGCGTAGGCCGTGGCATTGGCTCCGGCCTCGGCAAGACCGCTGGCCGTGGTCACAAAGGTCAAAAATCCCGTTCGGGTGGTTACCACAAGGTGGGTTTCGAAGGCGGTCAAATGCCTTTGCAACGTCGACTGCCAAAGCGTGGTTTCAAATCGCACCTGCTCAAGTTCAATGCGGAAGTCACGTTGACTGCCCTGGATCAGTTGGGTCTCGCTGAGGTCGACGTTTTGTCTCTCAAGCAAGCTGGCCTGATTGGTGAACTGGCTAAGGTGGTCAAGGTCATCAAAAGTGGCTCCCTGTCTAAGGCTGTCAAGCTGACGGGTGTGGGCGCTACTGCTGGTGCCAAGGCGGCGATTGAAGCCGCCGGCGGCAGCGTCGCCTGAGTGTGGCTCTGAAGGAAGGTATCCGTGGCTACTAGCGCAGCTCAAATTGCAAAAACCGGAAAATTCGGCGATTTGCGTCGCCGTCTGGTTTTTCTGTTGCTCGCATTGGTCGTGTATCGCATCGGCGCTCACATTCCTGTGCCCGGTATCGATCCCGCCCAGCTTCAGCAGCTGTTCAGTGGCCAGCAAGGTGGCATCCTGAACTTGTTCAACATGTTTTCGGGTGGCGCTCTGTCGCGTTTCACAGTTTTTGCTTTGGGGATCATGCCGTATATTTCGGCGTCGATCATCATGCAGCTGATGACGTACGTATTGCCCGCCTTTGAGCAGCTGAAAAAGGAAGGCGAAGCAGGTCGTCGCAAGATCACCCAGTACACACGATATGGCACGTTGGGCTTGGCCCTGTTTCAGTCGCTTGGTATTGCAGTTGCGCTGGAAAGCTCGGCTGGCTTGGTGTTGAGCCCTGGATTCGGTTTTCGGATGACTGCCGTTGTGAGCTTGACGGCTGGAACAATGTTCCTGATGTGGTTGGGTGAGCAGATCACCGAGCGTGGCTTGGGCAACGGAATCTCGATTCTGATTTTTGGTGGTATCGCCGCTGGATTGCCTGGCTCGATTGGTGGACTTCTTGAGTTGGTCCGTACCGGCGCAATGAGTATTCTCGCTGCTATCTTCATCGTCATCGTCGTCGGGTTGGTCACGTACTTTGTTGTCTTTGTGGAGCGTGGCCAGCGCAAAATTTTGGTGAACTACGCTCGTCGGCAGGTTGGTAACAAGGTGTATGGCGGTCAATCGTCGCACCTGCCTCTCAAGCTGAACATGGCAGGCGTGATTCCTCCGATCTTTGCCTCCTCGATCATTTTGCTGCCTGCAACGGTGGTGAACTGGTTCAGTGCGGGTGAGTCGATGCGTTGGTTGAAGGACATCTCGGGTGCACTGACTCCTGGTCAGCCTATCTATGTGATGTTCTATGCTGCTGCGATTATCTTTTTCTGTTTCTTTTATACGGCACTTGTTTTCAATAGCCGTGAAACAGCAGATAACTTGAAAAAGAGTGGTGCGTTTATTCCGGGTATCCGCCCTGGTGAACACACGGCACGTTATATCGACAAGATTCTGGTTCGCCTGACATTGGCAGGTGCTGTGTACATTACCTTCGTGTGCTTGCTGCCAGAGTTCTTGATCTTGAAGTACAACGTTCCTTTCTATTTCGGTGGAACCTCTCTGTTGATCATTGTGGTAGTTACCATGGACTTCATGGCCCAGGTTCAAAACTACATGATGTCGCAGCAATACGAGTCTTTGCTCAAGAAGGCAAACTTCAAGGGTAATGCTGGTAGTTGATGATTTGGAGGGGGGCGCGCTGTGAAGAGTCCGCCACCTGGAAAGATCTGGATATAGGTTGGTTGGCGCCCCACGAATTTTCGCGGGCACAAATTGTGTTCCGTGCAAAACAGCCGGGACGGATGGAAAAGTTTTAGGAGAATGCAATGAGAGTTTCGGCTTCGGTCAAAAAAATCTGCCGCAACTGCAAGATCATCCGCCGCAAGGGTGTGGTGCGCGTGATCTGCACGGATCTGCGTCACAAGCAGCGCCAAGGTTGATTGGAAAGTATTAGAGGACGCATATGGCACGTATCGCTGGCATTAACATTCCGCCGCACAAGCACGCGGAAATCGGTTTGACCGCCATTTTTGGCATTGGTCGCACCCGCGCTCGCAAGATTTGCGAAGCAACTGGTATCGCTTATAGCAAGAAGATCAAAGATCTGACTGATGGCGATCTGGAAAAAATTCGCGAGCAAATCGAGCAGTTCACCATTGAAGGTGATCTGCGCCGCGAAACCACGATGAACATCAAGCGCTTGATGGACATCGGCTGCTACCGTGGCTTCCGCCACCGTCGTGGTCTGCCAATGCGTGGTCAGCGCACCCGTACCAATGCACGTACTCGCAAGGGTCCGCGTAAGGGTGCTGCTGCACTGAAGAAATAAAGAGATTGAAAGATCATCATGGCTAAATCTCCTGCCAATAACGCAGCTCAGCGCGTTCGCAAGAAGGTCCGGAAAAATGTTTCGGATGGCATTGCACACGTGCACGCTTCGTTCAATAACACCATCATCACGATCACCGATCGCCAGGGCAATGCTCTGTCGTGGGCTTCGTCCGGTGGCCAAGGTTTCAAGGGCTCGCGCAAGTCCACGCCATTCGCAGCCCAAGTGGCTTCGGAAGTGGCTGGTCGTGCTGCCATCGATCAAGGTATTAAGAACCTTGATGTTGAAATCAAGGGCCCAGGCCCTGGCCGTGAGTCGTCTGTGCGCGCATTGGGCGCATTGGGTATCCGTATCACGTCGATCTCTGACGTGACTCCGGTGCCACACAACGGTTGCCGCCCTCAAAAGCGTCGTCGTATCTAATTTCTCTAAGCCCACCGCCGCCTGAGAACGCGCAAGCGCCTCAGGCGGCTCCCGCAATTGTTTGCGGTAGATGACACAAAGGAAGCTCAAGTGGCACGTTACCTCGGCCCCAAGGCCAAACTCTCTCGCCGTGAAGGCACGGACCTGTTCCTCAAGAGCGCACGCCGCTCGATTGCCGACAAGTCCAAGTTCGACTCCAAGCCTGGTCAGCATGGCCGCACCTCCGGTCAGCGTACGTCCGACTATGGTCTGCAACTGCGTGAAAAGCAGAAGGTCAAGCGGATGTATGGCATTCTTGAAAAGCAGTTTCGCCGATACTTCGAAGCGGCCGACGGCAAGAAGGGCAATACTGGCGCAAACCTGCTGTCCCTTCTGGAGTGCCGCCTCGATAACGTTGTGTATCGTATGGGATTCGGTTCGACCCGCGCTGAGGCACGCCAATTGGTGTCCCATAAGGCCATTACGGTGAACGGAAAGTCCGTGAACATCGCTTCGTATCTGGTGAAAACCGGCGACGTTGTGGCCGTGCGCGAAAAATCGAAGAAGCAAAACCGAGTTGTTGAAGCCCTGCAATTGGCGGCTCAAGTTGGTATGCCTGCATGGGTGGATGTCAACGCCGAGAAGGCCGAAGGCATCTTCAAGAAGGTGCCTGATCGTGATGAGTTTGGCGCCGATATCAACGAATCCCTGATCGTTGAGTTGTACTCGCGCTAAGCGGTCGAGTACTTAAACCAAGAAAACCGTCCCTAAACCGCGAGGCATCGCGGTTTAGGCGCTTCACCAGCCTTACCGGTGTAACGAGCTGGGGGTATTGAGAGGAAGTCTGAATGCAAACCAATTTGCTGAAACCCAAGGCGATCAATGTCGAGCAGCTTGGCCACAACCGTGCCAAGGTCGCACTGGAGCCGTTCGAGCGTGGGTACGGCCACACGCTGGGCAATGCCATCCGGCGCGTCCTGCTCTCGTCCATGGTGGGTTACGCAGCGACGGAAGTCACCATTGCAGGTGTTCTCCATGAGTACTCGTCCATTGACGGCGTTCAAGAAGATGTGGTCAACATCCTCCTGAACCTCAAAGGCGTGGTGTTCAAGCTCCACAACCGCGACGAAGTCACGCTGAGCCTGCGCAAAGATGGCGAAGGCGTAGTCACCGCACGCGATATCCAGACCCCTCATGACGTGGAAATCGTCAACCCTGATCACGTGATTGCCAACTTGTCCGCTGGTGGCAAGCTGGATATGCAGATCAAGGTAGAAAAGGGCCGTGGCTATGTCCCTGGTAGCATGCGTCGCTATGCAGATGAATCGACCAAGTCGATCGGCCGCATTGTGCTGGATGCATCGTTTTCACCCGTAAAGCGCGTGAGCTATACGGTCGAGAGCGCCCGGGTGGAGCAGCGTACCGATCTGGACAAGCTGGTTGTCGAGATCGAGACCAATGGTGCGATCACCGCCGAAGATGCAGTGCGGGCATCCGCGAAGATCCTGGTGGAGCAACTGGCAGTGTTCGCACAGCTTGAAGGCGGTGAACTTGCTGCATTCGATGCCCCAGCGGGCCCACGTGGAAACGCGACGTTCGACCCGATCTTGCTGCGCCCTGTGGACGAGCTTGAACTGACCGTGCGTTCTGCCAATTGTCTGAAGGCTGAGAACATCTACTACATCGGTGATTTGATCCAGCGCACCGAGAATGAGTTGCTCAAGACCCCTAACCTGGGTCGCAAGTCGCTCAACGAAATCAAGGAAGTGCTTGCATCGCGTGGCCTCACGCTGGGCATGAAATTGGAAAACTGGCCACCAGCCGGTTTGGATAAGCGTTAAGTTATAATCGTTGGCTCTCCTTAGGGGAGCAGTGCCTCGGGCAGTACCTGATACGGCTGTCTGATTTAATTAAATAGAAGGAAAGCACCATGCGCCACGGACACGGACTCCGCAAACTCAATCGCACTAGCTCGCACCGCCTTGCGATGCTGCAAAACATGATGAACTCGCTCATTGAGCACGAAGTCATCAAGACCACGGTGCCTAAGGCAAAAGAACTTCGCCGCGTGATTGAGCCCATGATCACTCTGGCTAAGGAAGATTCTTTGGCGAATCGTCGCCTGGCATTCAACCGGCTGCGCGATCGTGACAGCGTCACCAAGCTGTTCAGTGACCTGGGCCCTCGCTTCAAGGTCCGTCCTGGTGGCTACACACGCATCTTGAAGATGGGTTTTCGCGTGGGCGACAATGCACCCATGGCCTTGGTTGAATTGGTTGATCGCGCTGCAGAAACTGAAAATAATTCTGCTGCAGCAGAATAATAGGGTATAATTTATTTCTTACCGCGCGATGGAGCAGTCTGGTAGCTCGTTGGGCTCATAACCCAAAGGTCGGAGGTTCAAATCCTTCTCGCGCAACCAATAAGATAAAAGGGCTATGACATTGTCGTAGCCCTTTTTTTATGCTCAGCCCTACCAACTGTCGCTGAGCGCAGATTTTTGGTAGAGCGCTTTGCATCCCTGGCACGCTCTCCTGCTCTGTTGCTCTGTTGCTCTGTTGCTCTGTTGCTCTGTTGCAATGGCGCTTCAAGCGATCGGAGCCTTCGCTGGGAAGCCGAAAAGCTCCGAGTAGTGCTTAAAAAGAGGTGGGACTCCCGATTTTCCCGATCTTGTGTCCGTGTCGTCTCTCGTTATGCGCGTGAAGCCTCGACGGGGCATCAATCTAACGGGATTGTTCTCGGAGCGCTGCATTTGCCAGGGCGTCGCACTGGCGTTTGAGGCAAAGATGGTGGGAGCTGCGTGCACCGCTTGACGCGTCCGTGCTCGCGCATCGTTGGTCTTAGTTCCGGAACAGGTCCGCCTTCGCCGTCTTGGTGATCGCAACGATGCAGGGGTGGGTGATACGCCGCTCGATAGAGATGGCGAAGAACTCTTCCACCAGCTCGGAGGATCTGCCGATGACTTCCACGCCATACTGCACGGTGGTTTCTTCGTCCAGAACGGTCGGCGAGGTGAAAATTCCACGACCTTCGCGCCCGAATGCGTTCATCAGAGCGCTGTCGTCAAATTCACCGACCACCCGAGGTTGGAGGTGGTGTTTGTTGAGCCAGTGATCGAGTTGTTGGCGCACAGATGACATGGGTCCCTGGATTAGCATCGGGGCTCCATGTAAGCATTGCGGGAACGGCTTTTCCAATTGTTTTCGCAGGCCTGGGGCGCACAAAAAGCTCATGCCGCTTGTTCCAAGCGGGTGGTTAAAAGCTTTCACCCCGATTTTTTTAGAGACGGGTTCGTCGGCCAGGACAAGGTCGAGCTTGTTCACGCTCAGTTGCGCGATCAGCTCAGGGAATTTTCCCTCCTGGCAACTCATGTGCACTTGCTGCGCGATGCCAAGGGCCGGCTCCAGCAAGTGGTATGCGACGGACTTGGCGATGGAGTCGGCAACGCCCACCCTGAACCCCAACGGCTTTTCCTGGCCCCGAGCCAGTCGGATGGACTTTTCAAGTTCGTCGCCCAACGCAAAGATCTGCTCGGCATAGCCGAGAGCGACGCGCCCTTCGCTCGTGAGTTCTAGCCCGCGCCCGCGTTTGCGCAACAGATCGTGGCCTAGCCATTCTTCCAGTTGTTTGATCTGGCCGGACAGCGTCTGCGGCGTTGTGTGCAGTTGTTTGCCGGCCCGCATCACGCCTCCCGCCTTGGCGACTGCCCAAAAATAACGCAGATGGTGGAAGTTCATGGATTCGAAACGCTTCGTATAAAACGAAGTAAAAAATTTAATAAAACGAATATACGCGAAGTGTCACAACGCATACATTGAAAGCTCGCCTCCATTCCGTGCGGTGTTTCGCTCGGCATGAACACGTCAACCTTCACAAGGAGTCGCAACGATGCGTATCACTACCCGAGGACAACTTGCTGTGTCGGCCATGACCGATCTCGCATTGCGCCAAAAAATGCGCCCCGTGGCCTTGTCCACCATCAGCGTTCGCCAAGGCACCTCGCTCTCGTATCTCGAGCAACTTTTCAGCGCGCTGCGTCGCGCGGGCCTGGTCGATAGCACCCGCGGTCCCGGTGGCGGCTATACGTTGGCGCGCAAGGCCGAACAGATCTCGGTGGCAGAGATCATTCTGGCGGTCGAGAACCTCAAGGCCGACGAACTGCAGAACATGGGCACGGGGCAGGCTGCGCAGGTGAAGTCCATGACCGGCGAGCTGTGGACCAGCTTCAATTCGCGCGTGATGGAGTACCTGCAATCGGTCAATCTCCAGGACCTCGTGGCGCAGCAGCTTGAAAAGGGTGTGGTGGCGGAGGAGCCTACGCGCACGACCGCAGCCAAGCCCAAACTGGCGCCCAAGCCACGGCCTTTGATGGCGCGCGTGGGGGTGCCTAACTCGGTATTCGCGCTTGGCGCTGTCCCGCTGTTGCAGCGACGATAGCCTTCTGGCCGGGGCCGACTATTTGGATGGCGGGCGCGTCGGCCCTGCGCGCCAGTCCCCTGCGGCGCCACGCTAAGTTCCTCCCTGCAGTGGCGCTACGGTCCGTGGCGCGTGCAGTAGTGTTGTGCAGTGTTCTGCAGTGCGCGCCTCGGCGTGCTGCTATAGCTGATGCACCAGCGTTTTGATACCGCGAATCAGCATCTCCACCGAGATGGCCACCAGGATCAGACCCATCAGGCGTTCAAAAGCCATCACCACGCGTTCTCCCACCAGGCGCTGAATGCGTTCCGCCATCAGCAGCACCATGGCGCACACAGCCATCGTGACGCACAGCGCTCCGACCCACTCGAGCCGCCGCTCGGGCGCTTGGGCCACAAGCAGCATCACGGTGGCAAGGGCCGACGGGCCAGCCAAGGCGGGAATGGCGAGCGGCACGATCAGTGGCTCACCGGGAAGCTCCGCCTGGGGGGCTGCGTCCGCCGGGAAGATCATGCGCAGCGCGATCAGGAAAAGCACGACCGCGCCCGCGATCTGCAGCGAAAGATCGCTCAGGTTCATCACCCTCAGAAACTCGGCGCCGAAAAACAGAAAGACCAGCAGCAGCGCAAAGGCGATGAGTACCTCGCGCAGGATCACCCGGGGGCGGCGTTCGGGCGGGACGCCCCGCAGTGCGTTCGCAAAAATGGGGATGTTGCCCAGCGGATCGGTGATCAGCAGCAGCAAGATGGTGGCTGACGCAAAGGTGTAGTTCACGATGCATAGACGGCGTTTAACGACCGAAAGCCTTTGACCTCGATCGGGTTGCCGCTCGGGTCATGAAAGAACATGGTCCATTGTTCGCCGGGCTCGCCTTCAAAGCGCACTTGGGGTTCCAGCACAAAGTCGGTGCCGGCGGCTTTCAGTCGGGCGGTCAGTGCGTGCCACGCGGGCAGTTCGAGGATGGCGCCGAAATGGGGCATGGGTACCTTGTGGCCGCCCACCTGGCCCGTGCAGGCGCTGGCAAACGGCGTGCCCAAGTGCAATGAGATCTGGTGCCCAAAGAAGTCGAAGTCCACCCAGGTGTCGGTGCTTCGGCCTTCTTGGCATCCCAGCACACCGCCATAAAAGCGGCGGGCGGCATCCAGGTCGGTGACGTGAAAAGCGAGGTGAAAGAGGCTGTGCATCCTGTAAAGGATAGCAGCCGGGGCGCAGCCATGGCCGCCGTATGCAAGGCACTCAGGCGAGGGATGGATCGGCCGCCATGGTGTCGAACTTCTTGAAGTACTGGCGCGCCATGGCCACCAATTGCGCGTCTGTGGGGTGATCGGCCGCCACCGAATCCACCACCACGTTCGCCACGGCGGCATGGTGCTTGGTCACCCAGTCGCGGAATTGGTTGCGCGCGAGGCCGGGGCCGGTCAGCAACACCTCGCGGGTGCTGGACAAGGCCTGCGCAATGTCTGCAAAGAACGGGGTCAGGTCTTCCGCCTTGCCCTGGTGCTTGTGATGGGTGCGAGATTTGATGCGCTGTGCTTCGGTGTGTTCGCGGTCGAACATCACCACATGGGCTTCGGAGTGGTCCATCCAGACGACGGCGTGAAAAGTGCTCATGAAACGGCTTTCTTGTGGGGGGGGAGAACAGAGAAAAAGAAGAGAAGAGGGAGGTCGGCCGGAGCGCTCAGGCTGCCCGGCTGTGCTGCTCGGCCTTTTCCTGGCAGTGCACACAACGCGGTGCCTCGGGGGTGGCGTGCAAGCGGGCAGCGGTGATCGGAGTGCCGCAGTGAGTGCATTCGCCGTAGGTGCCCGCCTCAATGCGTGCCAGTGCAGCTTGCACCTCGGTCAGATGGGTGGTTTCGCGTTCGTCCAGTGCAAAGGCCAGTTCGCGCTCGGTGGCCAACTGGGCGCGCGGATCTTCGGGATGGGAAAACTGCTCTGCGGCGGCTTCTGCCCGCCCGATGGTGCCACCACGTTGCTCGGCCAATTGCGCAAGCAGCGCAGATTGTTGTGCCAGCAGTTGCTGGCGGAAGGCGGCTGCCTGTGTCGTGTCCATGGGGTGTCTCCTAGAGGAATACCTTCATGGTGCGCTTGTATGCCTTGCCATGTGTTGACAATGGTCAAGGGCTGGAGCGCGCCTGTGTCGCCCCTGTTATCACCAACCCGCGGCAAAACTCGGCCTGGTTCGCGGCCCTGTGTGAGCCCGCCGCGTGGGCACAGTCTGAACTGCGCACCCGCATCAGTGCCCGCCCACGCGCGAAGGCGGCGCTGAATAGGCCTGCGCGATGCGCTACGTACCCTGGGCGAGGGACTTGTTCCGCGTCGCCCTGGGTGAGTGGCCGGCCACTCAGCGCTTGGGAGGACGTGCCAGCATGTCGGCCGTGTTGGTCTTGCGGTCTGCATTCACGCGTTGGACATGGGGGCGCTCGCCCATGCGTGCCAAGTACTCGCGCACCGGCAGGTCCGCCAGGTAGTCACGTCCATAGATGATCTTCGTGGCCGAGCTGACCAGCGGCAGGTGCACGATGGCAGCGCAGTCGGCCATGGTGAAGGTGTCGCCCGCCACGTAGGGGCTGAACTTCGCCAATTGGCCAAAGGCTGCGATGTTCTTCTCAAGCTGTGCGCCCACCTTCTCACGGGTGGTTTCACTCACCGTGCCGCCAAAAAAAGCCTGGGGGTACAGATTGCGCGCCACCAACTCCAGGTGCAACTCCAGAAAAGTGATCAGCTCGCGCACCTTCGCGGCGGCATAGGGGTCGGCAGGCAACAGGGCGGGCGCTGGGTGGGCCGTTTCGATGAAATCGGCCATGACTGCTGATTCGCACAGCGGGCCTTGGGGCGTGCGCAGGTAGGGCACTTTACCCAGTGGGCTGGCACTGCGGTCGGTCTCACCCACCCAGGCCAGCTCTTCAGTAAAAGGCAGGCCTTTTTCGAGCAGGGCCAGCTTGACCTTGTTGTAATAGTTGCTGGCCGAAAAGCCGCAGAGTGTCAGCATGGTGTTGTCTCCGTTGTGTTGGGGGTGAATGCAGCACGCATCCTAGGTGCACGCGAAGGCGCTGTCCGTCGCGTACATGACCCCGGACAGGGCGTGCGCATCCAGGCCCCCTACAATCCGCAGCCATGCCCAGCCTTCAAACCATTCGCCGCCTTCGCTGGCTCGCCCGCCTTGTGCTGGCATGGTTTGTGTTGTCGATGGGCGTGGCGGTGGCGTCGCCTTGGGTGAGCCCTCAGTCCGTGGAACTCATCTGCTCGGGCTCGGGCGCCATCAAGGTGCTGATCAAGACGGACGATGGCGCCAAGGAGATGCCCAGCCACACGCTGGATTGCCCGCTGTGCGCCCATGTCGGCGCACCCCCACCGGTGTCGCACGCAGACGCCCCCGTGGTGCACCCTCTGGCGCATGCGTTGCGCCCCGTTCCGGCCGCCCATATTGCGGCACGCACCGCCGCGCCGCTGCCTCCGCGCGGGCCCCCGCGTTTCTCCTGATTACTACTTTTTTGATAGCTGCTTGTGTTTGATGCGTAAGCGCTATCGGCCTATTTGGTCGGTATTCCAGGAGTCCCCATGCGCAGGAGCCGCAGGGCGCTGACGTGGGTCGGCGTCTTTCCCCACACTGATCCTCGTCCTCTCGTTGACTGCGGGTTGTGCCTGCAGGGCCGCAGCCCGTTCGCCGCCGCTCTGCCATGGCGCCCGGCAACCCAAGCCCCGGCTGGTTCCGGGTCTGGCGGTGATCTGTGCGCATACGCCCGCGGCTGAGCGTGACCCGATCGCCCCCCGACTTGCGCGCGGATGGGATGCATGCCTTGGCAAACGCAGCAGCCGAAACCCCTCTACCGATCTTGAGCGCGCCTGATGGGCTGCGCCCCAGATCCACTTGATGAAAGCCCTTCCCATGATCTCGAAGACTATGAAAAAGATAGCGCATACCGCTTTTTGGATAAGCGCTAGCGCCACTTTTTTGCCTGCATCTGCCCACGTGGTGCTTGAATACCAGGTCGCCGCCGCCGGCGCCAGCTACAAGGCCACCTTCAAGGTCGGTCACGGCTGCGGCGCGTCCCCCACGCGGCAGATTTCAGTGGATGTGCCGGCGGGCATGCGCGCCGCGCATCCCATGCCCAAACCGGGCTGGACGCTCGATGTGCAGCGCGACAACCAGGCGCAGCCAGCCACCAGCCAGGGCCGCAGCGCGGCCGACGGCGTGGTGCGCATCACCTGGACGGCCAAGACGGAGCAGGACATGCTACCCAGCGACTACTACGATGAATTCGTGCTGGTGGCAAAGGCGCCCGATCAGGCGGGCACCGTGTACTGGCCCGTGCGCCAGGTCTGCGCTGAAGGCCGCAGTGACTGGACCGAAGTGCCCCGGCCGGGCCAGAAGTTCTCGGAACTGAAGTCCCCTGCGGCAGCGCTGGAGATATTGCCCACGGTGGGCGCGGCTGCCCACCATCACTGACCGTTTTGCCTGCGGGCTTGTTCTCGCGTCCCTTGTCCTTTTCTTCTTCTTTTCCTTTTCTTGTCCTTGAACCTTAAAACCTCTGAAAGAGATATCCCATGAAAAAGATGCTTCACACCGCCGCTCTCGTTTCCTCCCTGGCCGCTGCGCTCGTCATTGCACCGGCGTGGGCGCAGACCGCCGCCGTCACGGTGGACGGCGCGTGGGCCCGCGCCAGCGTGCAGGGCCAGAAGGCCACCGGCGCCTTCATGCGCCTCACCGCCAAAGAGGGCGCGCGCCTGGTGCGCGCCGAGTCGCCCGCTGCAGGCCTTGCCGAAGTGCATGAGATGAAGATGGACGGCGACATCATGAAAATGCGCGCCGTGCCCGCGCTGGACCTGCCTGCGGGCAAGACGGTGGAACTCAAGCCCGGCGGTTACCACGTCATGCTGCTGGACCTGAAGGCGCCGCTGATGAAAGACACCTCGGTGCCGCTCACCCTGGTGTTCCAGGACGCCAAGGGCGTGGAAAGCACGCTGCAGTTGTCCGTGCCCGTGGGCACAGCGGCGCCCGGTGGTGCCGCTGCGCCCGCCATGCAGCACAAACACTGAACCCGCGAGCGGTTGACCCGCGTGAGGGCGTGGCATCGCCGGCACACGGATCACCGGGTGCTTTCCCGCGCCCACACGCAGGGAAAGCCTAGTCCAACATTCGGAGGCATTGGAGTAAGCTGTAAGCCCACCACAGACCCACCTCTTGCGGAGCGGCCATGAGCGACACATCCAACTTCGGTTTCGGCAAATTTGTCCCGGGTTTTGATTTTCTGCAAAGCCTTGCCAAGGGGGCATCCAGCGGTATTCCGCAGCTGCCCAACCTCAGCAGTTGGGTGGCTCCCACCATCAGCGTGGAAGAGTTGGAAAAACGCATAGATGAACTCAAGGCCGTGCAGTTCTGGCTCGAGCAGAACTCGCGGGCTTTGACCGCCACCATCCAGGCCCTGGAAGTGCAGAAGATGACCCTGGCCACGCTCAAGGGCATGAACTTCAGCATGGGCGACGTGGCCAACGCCTTCAAGCTCAAAACCGCCGACTCCGTGATGGGCGGTGTTAAAAAAGCGGCCGACTCCTTCAGCAGTGCGGCCGAATCCATGGCGGGGGCCGCCGCGCGTGTGGCCGGGCGCAGCAGCGCTGCCGACGAGCAACCGGCACCACAAAGCGATCCCGAACCAGCCGCCGAGCCTGCTCAAGCCAAAACCAAGGGCGCTGCCGCTGGGGCGGCCGAGCCGCAGATGGTGGACCCGATGCAATGGTGGGGGGCGCTCACCAGTCAATTCCAGCAGATCGCCACCAGTGCCATGAAAGACGCGGCCGCGCAAACCGCGATCGACACCACAAAAAACATGGCGACCGGCCTGGCCAAGGAGGCGTTGAAAACCGCCACCGACATGGCGAGCCAGTTTGCGGCCACGGGCATGAAAACCATGCAAGGCGGCAAACCTGCAGCGGCCAAGCGCCGCGCCGCCAGCGCGCCTGCCAAAGCCGCCGCGCCAAAGGCCGCCAACAAGAAACCCGTTGCGCGGCCCGCCGCCAAGGCGGCTCCCAAAGCCGCCACCCGAAAAACCCCGGCCCGAAAAACCGCTTCGCGCAAATCGGCCGGTTGATCGTTCTGAGGTAGGGCCGGTCCCGCCGCAGAGCGGCACCCAGGCACCACCTCCGTCCGAGGAGACCCCATGAAACTCTTTCCCTCCGGCCACGCCACACACCCTCAGTGGCGCATGGCTGCGGCCTTGGTGGTGGCGCAATTGCGCGCCCAGATGGCGCTGCCCGATCATGCGTCCGCCCCCACATTGGGCCTGCTCTACATCACCGACCACTATGTCAATGACGCAGGTGAATTGCTTGAATACCTGAGTGGCGAATTGCCCGAGGTCACCGACTGGAGCGGCACCGTGGGGGTGGGCGTGTCGGCCAACAACGCCGAGTATTTCGACGAACCCGCGTTGTCGGTCATGCTGCTGGATGTGCCGGCTGACCAGTACCGCGTGTTTTCAGGCGTGGCCCCGCTGCCCGCACACGCCCCCCAGCCAGGGACCGGCTTTGTGGCCCACACGGCCCTGGTGCATGCCGATGGCCAGACGCCGGAGCTGGCCGAGCTGCTGTCCGAAATGGCCGCCCGCACCGACACTGGCTATCTGTTTGGGGGCTTGAGCGCCAGCCGCACGTCCAGTGTTCAGTTCGCGGTGGGGGGCGATGGCTGCATTGCAGGGCAAGGGCGCGCCAACGGGGTGTTTGACGGGGGACTGTCGGGCGTGGCGTTTGGGGCTGGCGTGGCGCTTGTGTCGCGTGTCACCCAGGGCTGCCAGCCCGTGGGGCCGCTGCGCACCATCACCTCGGCGCAAGACAACGTGGTGCTGACGCTCGATGGCGAGCCTGCGCTGGATGTGCTGCTCGACACGCTGGGCGTGAGCCTCGACGGCGATCCGCAACCGGCGCTGCGCAAGGTGCGCTCCACGTTGGCAGGGTTGGTGAATGCGGGCGATCAACCCCTGGGGCAGCGCCGCACTGGGCATTTCGGCACGGATACGCGCGTGCGGCACATCGTGGGGTTGGATGGCACGCGGCGTGGTGTTGCGCTGGCCGACCAGGTCGAGGCGGGCATGCACCTGGCGTTTTGCCAGCGCAACGTGGCGGCGGCTCGTGCCGACCTGATGCGCATTTGTGCCGAAATTCGCGAAGAGCTGTCGCCCGAAGAGCTGGAGCCCGCACCGCTCGTGGTGTCGGGTTCGCTCGAAGGGCTGGAAAAGACCTCTGGCCAGCCCCCACAGGCCACGCAGCCACAGACGGGGCGGCGCATGGGTGGGGCGATCTATGTGAGCTGCTCAGGTCGGGGCGGTCCCCATTTTGGGGGCGCCAGTGCCGAGCTGCAGATCGTGCGGCACGCGCTGGGTGACGTGCCACTGGTTGGTTTTTTTGCGGGCGGCGAAATCGCCCACCATCACCTGTATGGCTACACCGGCGTGCTGACTGTGTTTGTGGAAGAAGACAAAACCGCCGCCTGAGTCGTCAGCGCTTCGTGTCCTCGCGCAAAGGCTGCGTAAGGGCTGCGTAAGGGCTGGCCCGGCCAGATTCACCCGCCCGCAGGTGCGTTGGCGTAACGGGTCGGGCGGTTTGGGAGTCAGGCGGCGGGAATGTCGGAGGCCTCGGCCAGCGGTTCGGGCACCAAGCGCGTGGCCAGGATCTTGTCGATGGTCTTGCCGTCCATGTCCACCACTTCCAGCTTCCAGTTTTCCCACTGCACCGTGTCGGTCACATTGGGCAGGCGCCCCGTCAGCAGCATGATCATGCCGCTCAGGGTGTGGTAGCGCCCCCGTTCTTCTTCGGGCACGGTGTCCAGATTCAGGCGGTCCTTCAACTCGGGCACGGGGATGTGGCCGTCCAGCAGCCAGCTGCCGTCCTCGCGCTGCAGCGCCCATGAGGTTTCGGGGTCGCGTGGCTGGAATTCGCCGGTGATGGCTTCGATCAGGTCCTGCAGCGTGACGATGCCCTGCACCTCGCCGTATTCGTCGATCACAAACGCCATGTGCACATCCGACAGGCGGAAGTTGTCCAGCAGTTCCATGCCGGTGATGGTCTCGGGCACATAGAGGGCCGTTTGCAGCGGCTGCTCGGGCAGGCCGCCGTGGGCCTTGTCGCGCAGCGTGCGCGACAGCCACTGGCGTGCGTTGATCACCCCCAGGATGTTGTCCATGCCGCCGCGCACCACCGGGAAGCGCGCGTGGTCGGACTCCTCGATGCACTGGAGGTTTTCTTCAAACGGCGCATCGATATCGAGGCACACCACGTCACCGCGCGGCACCATCAGCGAACCGATCTGGCGGTCGTCCAGGCGGAACACGTTGCGCACCATGGTGTGTTCGTGCGACTCGATCACACCGGCGGTGGTGCCTTCGACCAGCATGGCGTGGATTTCTTCTTCGGTCACCGGGCTGCCGCTGGTCTCCTTGACCCCCAGGAGGCGCAGCAGCGTGCGCGTGGACGTAGACAGCAGCAGCACAAACGGCTTGGTGGCCAGTGCCAGAAAGTTGATGGGCCGCGCCACAAGGCGGGCAAACGTTTCGGGGTAGGACTGGCCGATGCGTTTGGGCACCAACTCGCCCACCACGATCGAGAAGTACGTGATCATGACCACCACCAGCCCGGTGGCGATGTAGCTGCCCGAGGGTTGAGGCACGCCCATCGATGACAGCCATGCGCTCAGCGGCGCGGCCAGCACGGATTCGCCCACAATCCCGTTGAGCACGCCAATCGATGTGATGCCGATCTGGATGGTGGAGAGAAAGCGGGTGGGGTCTTCGCCCAGCTTCACGGCAGCGGCGGCACCGCTATCGCCCTCATCAATCAGCTTTTGCAAACGGGCTTTGCGGGCGGTGACCAGTGCGATCTCCGACATGGCAAACAGGCCGTTGAGCAAGATGAGAGCGAACAGTATTGCGATTTCCATACAAAGGGCGCCTTTGTGCCCTTGGGTGTTGATATGCAGCCTATTGTAAGAAGCTGCGATGACATGCGGAAAAATGCCGTGCGGGCGTGGGTTTTCTGGGCCACATGGCCGCGCGCGGGGCGGACCGACAACGGGCTCAGCGACTGCGCTCTTGAACCTGCTGCCGCATCCAGAGCACGAAGTGGGCCACCAGCGTGGCCGTGGCGGGGGGCCATACCAGCCAATAGGGATAGGCATAGGGCACACGCAGGTCTGTGAGCGCCACGAGTTCACCGCGCTGCAGCAGGCCTTGCGCCACGCTCAGACGCTCCAGCGCAACCCCCTGGCCCAGGCGCGCGGCCTCCAGCGACAGGTTGGAGTCATTGATCCAGAGCCCTGCGCCGGGCGCAGGCTCGGGCAGCCCGGCGCGCGCGCACCAGGGCGCCCAGGGTTCTGCCGAGCGGATCAACGGGCAGGTCAGCACTTCGCTGGGTGTGCGCGGCAGTGCGCCACCCCGAAAGTGGGGCGCGGCCACCATCAGCAACTCGTCGGTGAACAGCGGTTCGTGTTCCAGCCCATCCCACGGGCCTGCCCCCATGCGCACGGCGATGTGGGCCGCGCCCTGGCGCAGGTCCTGCACCTCCAGGCTGGCCATGAGGCGGATGCGCAGGGCAGGGTGGCGGGCCTGAAAGTCGGGCAGCCGGGGGAGCAGCCAGTGCAGGCCGAACGAGGGCATCAGCGCCACCACCAGCTCGCCCGCACGCGGCAGCACGCGCAGCGCGCGTGTGGCGTCGCCAATATCCTGGAGTGCGGCGCGCACCTGAAGGGCGTAAAGGCGGCCGTTTTCCGCAAGCCGCAGCCCGCGCCCCGCGCGCTCAAAGAGGGGCAGGCCGAGCTGCGTCTCCAGCTGGCGCAGTTGCTGGCTCACCGCCGAGTGGGTCACGTGCAGTTCGGCGGCGGCCTGCGTCACGCTGCCCAGCCGCGCGACGGCCTCAAAACAAGCCAGCGCGTGGGTCGAGGGGTAATCGGTCTTCATGTCAGCATTTCTAACAGGATTGCAAAGAAAAAATCGATGGTGCAATAAGGCTGTGCGCTGTAGCCTTTGGCCTCTGATTATTTGAAAGAAAGACTACATATGCGGCTCGTGGGAATGCTGGATTCACCCTATGTGCGGCGCGCCGCCATCAGCCTGTCGCTGCTGGGGTTGGAGTTCACTTCGCGCCCGGTGTCTGTGTTCAGCACCCTGGACGCTTTTCGTGCGATCAACCCGGTCGCCAAGGCGCCCACGCTGGTCGCGCCGGATGGCACGGTGTTGATGGACTCCAACCTCATCATCGACTACGCCGAGGCCGTGGCGGGCCCCGCCCGCAGCCTGTGGCCGGCGGATCTGCCCGGTCGCCTGCAAGCGCTGCGCATCACCGGCCTGGCACTTGCGGCATGCGAGAAGGCTGTGCAGATCGTGTATGAGCACGCGGTGCGCCCGCCCGAGAAGCGGCACGCGCCCTGGATGGAGCGCGTGGAAGCGCAGTTGCAGGCCGCCTGGACGGGGCTGGAGCAAGAGCTGGACCGCGCGGCACCGCCTGCGCCTGCGGGCGGGCAGCCCGTGGGGCAAGCGGGCTTGACGGCCGCCGTTACCTGGAGCTTTGCGCGGCTGATGGTGCCTACACACGCCGACCCCGCCCGCTATCCCGCCTTGTCCGCCTATGCCGCCCAGGCCGAGGCCTTGCCGGTGTTCACTGCGTGGCCGATGGTGTGATGGGCTGGCACGCGCGCACGGCGCGTACCGATGGCTCTCAGGCCATGGCTTTCAGGGGGCTGTGCACGGGCGCTGAGTCCCGCCCCTGAAAGTCGAAGTCCACCTCGGGCGTGCGCCCGCTCACGATGTCGGCAATCGCCTGGCCCGATCCGCAGGCATGTGTCCATCCGAGCGTGCCGTGCCCGGTGTTGAGGAACAGATTGCCCACCGGGCTCTTGCCGATCAGCGGCACGTTGCTGGGCGTGGCGGGGCGCAGGCCTGTCCAGAACTGGGCCTGGCTTGCGTCACCCGCTCCGGGGAAGAGTTGCTCCGCGCGGCGCACGATGGCGTCGCAGCGCATCGGGTTCAGGTCGCGGTTGTAGCCGTTTAACTCTGCGGTGCCCGCGATACGAAGCCGGTCACCGCCGCGCTCGCTGGTATAGCGCGAGAACACGAGCTTGAACTCGTCGTCCGTCAGGCTCACCTGGTGCGCCTTGCTGGCGTCCTTGACGGGCATGGTCACCGAATAGCCCTTGGCGGGGTAGATCGGCAGACGGATGCCCAGCGGCTCGGCCAGCAGCGGGCTGAACGAGCCCATGGCCAGTACGAAGGCGTCGCCCTGCACGCGTTCAAAGCGGCCTTCCGCGTTGGTCACTTCCACATGGTCGATGCGGTCGCTCCCCTTGTCGCTTGCTTTGCGCAGCGCGGTGATGTGATGACCCAAACGAAACTGCACGCCCGCAGCCTCGCAGAGCTTGGCCAGCTCGCGCGTGAACTGGTTGGCGTCGCCCGACTCATCCTCGGCCGTGAAGGTGGCGCCCGCCAGCTGCGGGCGCATATGCGCCAGCGCAGGCTCGATGCGCACAGCTTCGTCGGCGCTGATGACTTGGCGCTCGCAGCCCAAAGCGCGCATCTGCTCGGCCGGGGCCAGCGCGCCGTCAAACTCCTTGGCGTTGGTATAAAAGTGCAGGATGCCCTGCGTGCGCTGGTCGTACTGGATGCCCGTGGCGGCGCGCAGCCGCTGCAGTGTGTCGCGGCTGTAGGTGCCCAGGCGCACGATCTGCTCGATGTTGTGGCGTGTGCGTGCCGGGGTGCAGTTGCGCAGAAACTGCAGGCCCCAGAGCCACTGGCGCATGTCGGCGCGCAGGCGAAACAGCAGGGGGGCGTCTTCCTGGCCCAGCCATTGCAGCACCTTGAGGGGGGCGCTCGGGTTGGCCCAGGGCTCGGCGTGGCTCACCGAGATCTGGCCGCCGTTGGCAAAGCTGGTCTCGGCGCCGGGCGTGCCCTGGCGGTCGATGACGGTCACTTCGTGACCCAGTTGCGACAGGAAATAGGCCGAAGTCACGCCGAGCAAGCCGGCGCCTAAAACGATCACACGCATGATTTTCAAAGCCTTTCTGGGCTCTGGCGCTAGAACAATATGCGCTGGCAGCTATGAATTCAATAGCGTGCAGCGGGCGCATGACTGCCCAAGCTGCCGCTCCCCCTGTCCTTGGTACCTGAGAGATTCACCGCCCAGCCCATATGGCGCGCGGTTTGCTCCTTCGGTGCGCCACAACGCTGCGGACAGGTTGGGGCGACTCTCCAGACGGCTTTGATGAATGGTGCAGTACGGGACCTGAGCGTGTATGGGAGTTTGCGCCTTCGGTGTAGCGGCCAATGCCGCCGACTCTCCTGCGAGGGAGATTCTAGGGGGCGCTGCCCTGCAAAAGGGGGCCTGCACCCGCTAATGGGGCGCAATCGTTGCTGATGCGCGCGGTGGCTGCCGATGGTCATAATCCGCCGGTTACCCCCTTCCCGGAATGGATTTTCATGCCCGATACCGCTTTTGATCCCCAGGCCTGCGCGGCCGTGCTGACGATGGCGCGCCAGGGGCGCATGCCCCGTCCCCTGGACCTGCCGGCCGCGCTGCGTCCTCGCGATGCATCGCAAGCCTATGCGGTGCAAGACATCGTGGTGCGCGAACGGGGGGCCATTGCGGGATGGAAGGTGGGCGGTGCGTCGCCCCAGGCGCTGCCAGCGCGTGCCGCGCTTACCCGCGATTCGGTGTCTGTGGCACAAGGCGGTGAGGCGGTGTGCCTGCCTGCGGCAGGTTTTGCGGTGATGGGCGTTGAGGCCGAGCTGGTGTACGAACTGGGTGCTGACCTGCCGCCGCGCGAGCGGCCCTACACCGAAGCCGACGTGCTGCGGGCCGTGGTGTCGGTGCGCGCCGCCATCGAGGTGTGCGACACGCGGTTTGCCGCCTGGGCCCAGCAGGATGCGTGGAGCCGGTTGGCGGACCAGGCTTGCCATGGCGCGTTGATCGTCGGATCAGGCACCAGCGATGTCACGGGCGTGCAGCCATCGGCGCAGGCGGTGGTTCTGTCGATCAATGGTGCGGTGGCGGTGCAGCACGCTGAATGGAGCAATCCAGCGGGCGATCCGCTGCGGCTATTGGTGTGGCTCGCCAACGAAGGCGCGCGCAGCCTGGGAGGGCTGCGCGCGGGGCAATGGGTGACCACTGGATCCTGCAGCGGTACCGTGATGGTGGCGCCTGGTGCCACGGTGGTGGCTCAGTTTCCCGGCCTCGGACGGGCCGAGGTTCAGATGGTCTGAGCGGTCAGCGAAGCGGCGTAAGGCACGCCGTTTGCCACACCGTCGGTCACTGCTCAATTGCGGCGCGGGTTGTCCGGATGGTTGTCGCGGCGGTTGGGCACGCCGTCGCCGTCACGGTCACGGTCGTTGCGGTTGGCAATGCCGTCACCATCGCGGTCCCAGCCGCCCCGGTTCATCTCCCAGCGACCATCGCGCTGCTCCCATTTCGGGTTGCGATAGCGATAGCCTGCGCGGGCTTTTTCCCAGTGGCCTGCCACCCACACGTGACGGTGGCCGCGCCAGTCCCAGTAGCCTGGCACCCACACCTGGCCGTGGCGGGCGCGAGGCACGGCTTCGCGCCGCAGGGGTGGCGGAGCGGGAATGACAAAGCCGGGGGTGCCGGACTGCACAACCACCGTGGTGTGCGGCTGTGCCTGCGCCGGGGCCGCAGTGCCCACCAATGCGGCCAGCGCAAGGCCTGCCGCAGTGAGCGAAGTGCGCAACATTGAGCGTGAATGGGTCATGGTGAAACTCCTTGATTTTTGCAATCGGTCTGCCGTATTGGGGCCGCGATGGCGGCGCCAGCAGCGTCGTGATTGCTGTTGTGGAACGTGACGGGTATCGTCGTTGGGACTGCTCAGGGGAGCCTGTCGGCCAAGCGCAGCGGGCGCTGTAGTCCGTCAGGCTGTCATCGACCGGGTCGCTCAACGGCGATAGGGGTCGTTCGGGCGGCGGTCATAGCGGTTGGGCACCCCATCGCCGTCGCGGTCCCAACCCCCGGGCTGCATGTTCCAGCGGCCACCGTGCTCCACCCAACGCGGCTCGCGGTAGTGGTAGCCGTTGCGGGCCTTCACCCAGTAGCCTTGCATCCACACATGGCGATGGCCGCGCCATTCCCAGTGGCCTGGCACCCATGCCATGCCGCGACGGTGGCGGGGGCGGGCTTCGTGGCGGGGAGGTGGCGGCGCCTGGTACTGCACCAGCGCCGGGGCGGGATGTTGAAAGCGTTGTGGCGAGCCGGATTGAATAACAACAGTGGCGCTGGTCTGCGCCTGCGCCACCGTGGCGGCGCCCAGCGAGAGCAGGGCGATGGAAACAGCAGCGAGTGCATTGCGGGCCATGGTCATCTCCTCAAAATTGATTCCGTGCGGAACGGGGAGACTCGATGGTGCAGGCCTTGCGTCAAGCCGACGTAGTGGAATTGCGAAGTCTTGTGAAGTTGTGTGTCGTGCGCAGTCAGTGCGTGGGCAAAGCGTGAATTTCTTCACGCTGGCGCGCTGGCTAGGTCACGCGTTGATGTCCCCGCGCCCTGATGGGATGCGCCCCGCCGCTGCGAAGCGGGCGGGGGGCGGGGGCGCGCGCTCTAACCGACCCGCGTGGCCCGTCTTGTGGCGGCCAACCAGGCGCCCAGCGCTGCGTCCGCCGGCCGTATTCAGGCCAGCGCTTTTGCAACGAGTGGGGGTGTCATTCGCCAGCGATGTGCGAGGGCACTGCCGGTGCGCGCAGGGGCGGTTGCGCACCGTGAATGGCGGGCACATGGGTGTCCACCCGTGCCGCCAGCGCTGAGAGCAGATGCATGAGGCCCATCCATGTGCGTTCGAACGCGGGCATCTCGCCAGGCACCTGCTCGAGGTGCAGCCCCAGCATGCGCTGGTGCTTTGCTGCGGTGAGGGGTGGGGGCGTCTTGCGGCCAAAGTCGAACACTGCCTGCGTCAAGGGCTCCACCTGCCAGGCCTGCATGTCGGCCAGTGCAGGGGCGACTTCGTGGGTGTAGGTCTCCAGGGGCAGGTCTGCGCGCACCAGCCCCAGGTCTTGGTAGGCCTGCAGCACCAGTGCGTCGCGCTGCGGCGTGGTTGTCGGCAGCAGCAGCGCAGACCAAGCCTGTGCCACGTTCTGTAGAAACCGGGACGAAAGACTGCGTGTGCAGCCAAAGTCAAGCACACCCACCGAGCCGTCTGCCATGAATAGAAAGTTGCCGGGGTGCGGATCCGCATGCACCCGTCCCAGCACAAAAAGGCAGTGCATGAACCAGTCCCAAAGGTTTTGCCCCGCCTGATCGCGTTGTGCCTGTGTGGGTTGTGTGGCCAGCCACGCTTGCAGGTGCTGGCCGGGCAGGTGTTGCTGCGTCAGCACCGTGGCCCGCGTGTGTGACAGGATGGGCCGCGCCATCACCACCCCCGGCCGGGCGGCCTGTTGGGCGAACCACTGCATTTGCTCCGCCTCCTGCAAATAGTCCACCTCGCGCAGCAGCGTGGCTTCGATCTCGCTCATCACACTGGCCACCACGGCATCGGCGGGCAAGGGCAGGTCGGTGTGGGCCAGTGCGCGCAGTGCAGTGCGTAGGAGCTGCATGTCGCTGGTGATGGTGGCTGCGATGCCGGGGTACTGCACCTTCACAGCCACCGCGCCGTGGCCCGCCAGTTGTGCGCGGTGCACCTGGCCCAGGCTGGCGGCAGCAAAGGCCGTGGGCTCGAAGTGTGTGAACAGTGCTTCGGGCTCTTGCCCAAAGGCCTGGCGAAATACGCGGCCCACCAGCGCGCGGTTCAGCGGCGGTGCCTGGTGCTGGGCGCGCGCCAGCTCGCGCCGCACCCCCTCGGGCAACAGGTGGGGGTGCATGCTCAGCAACTGAGACACCTTGAGCGCCGAGCCGCGCAGCTGGCCCAACGCACCAAACAAAATGCGGCCCAGTGCCGCTTCGTGGTCTGCCTGCGCCTGCTCCGACGGGGTGCGCACGCGGTGCCCCAGTTGGGCCATGCCGATGCGTGCCGCCGCCAGCCCCGTGATGGCGCCGCGTGCAAGGCGACCCGTGCGCGGCGCGTTGGCCTTACCCATGGTCACCCAGCCGTTGCAGCATGGCCCGTGCGATGCGGCGGTGAAACGGCGTGACCACCGCCATGTAGGCGTGGCCCAGCAGGTTGTGGATGTGCACCACCGTGCTGAGCACGACGGTGGCGGGTGCGTTGCCTGCCCGCTGCTTGGTGAGCGAGACCTGCACATCGAGGTGTTTGTCGTCCTGCCCCATCACCACTTCGGTGTCACTCAGGTGGCGAATCACAAAGATGCCCACCCGGTCGCCGACGCGGTAGCTGCGCGCATCACGTGGCGACGATCCGCTGGCGATGGGGTGTGCGTCATGCAACTGCCCCAGGTCCTTGAGTCCGACCAGTCGCACCAGTCGGTTGCGGGCTTTCATCAATTGCTGCGTCCAGCGCGGCGTGCGCGCCACCACGTCCAGCCAGGTCTGGAGTGCGCTGGCGTCGGGGTGCGCGTCGGCCACGGCGTAGGCGTCAAAAAAATGGGCGCCCGGCAGGCTCGTGTGAATGGCGGAGTCCAGGGGCACCTGGGTCTCGCAGACTGCGATGGTCGCGTTCATGGGGTCTTCCTTTTGCGCGGCGTGGCTGCGCGCGTTGCGGCGGCTGCGGTGCTTGTTGTGCGCGGTTTGCGGGGGGTAGCGGGCGAGCGTGGTGAGCGGGTGGATGACGGGGAGGTAGGCGCGGAGGAGGATGAGGCCGGTGCGCGCGATGCGGTCGAAGGGGCGGCACCTGCGCTGGCAGCGTGGGCGGGGCCAGTGGGCGCACTGGCCATCGCCTGCCTGGCCAGCTGCAGCATGCCCACCAGGCCGCTGCCATGTTGCGCCATGCGGGCCATTTGGCTGCGCAGCACAAAACCGCCCAGTTGCAGCACCCGGTTGACCAGCCCGCCGCGCAGCGCCTGCACCAGCACGCCCAGTGACAAGTCCACCAGCTGCGTGGTGTCGGCGAACTCATCCGAGGTGTCTGCCAGCCAATATGCCACCACGCCGGCCAGGTAGTCGGTGTACAGCCCCCCTGCCATGCCCTTGAAGTCGCAAGGCTCTATCTCGCCACTGGCTTCTGCCGCCTCCAGAAAGCTGGTGACGGCCTCGCGCAGGCTCTGCCGCGCTGCGAGGGGTTCGGCCAGCATCGACAAGGGCGAGCGGCGCGCCAGGGTGCGCACCTGGGCGACAAATTCACGGTTGGCCAGCAGTCGCTCCAGCACCGCATCGGTCAGGCGCTGCAGCTTTTCTTGCAACTGATAGCCGGTGAAGCCAGGCGTTTGCAGCGTGTCTGCCAGCGCGCGGTGGGCGACATCGTCCAGGTAGCCCAGCACGATGCGGTCCTTGGTGGGGAAGTACTTGTAGATCGTCG
>RCMZ01000158.1_pt1 | contig 44259 bp, 37 predicted proteins | sample 2041141 | NCBI WGS metagenome assembly RCMZ01 (sample SAMN09708263, study PRJNA481090) | Wastewater metagenome, whole genome shotgun sequencing project. | biome: sewage; isolation source: Davis station wastewater (DW) | place: Antarctica: Davis Station | collected 2010-03-01 | reverse complement strand
ACTTTCATTTCTTCGTTGATGCGCTTGGCGCGAACGTCCAGGGCACCGCGGAAGATGAACGGGAAGCCCAGTACGTTGTTGACCTGGTTCGGGTAGTCCGAACGGCCGGTGGCCATGATGACGTCGTTACGGGTGGCGTGAGCCAGTTCCGGAGCGATTTCAGGGTCCGGGTTGGAGCATGCGAACACGATCGGGTTGGGCGCCATGCGCAGCAGGTTTTCAGCGCTCAGCAGGTTCGGACCCGACAGGCCAACGAACACGTCCGCGCCTTCCAGCGCGTCGGACAAGGTGCGTTTTTCGGTCGCGTGGGCGAATACCGCTTTGTACTGGTTCAGGTCATCGCGGCCGGAGTGGATCACGCCGGTACGGTCGACCATGAAGATGTTTTCGATCTGGGCACCCATGCTCACCAGCAACTTCATGCAGGAGATGGCGGCGGCGCCGGCGCCCAGGCAGACGATCTTGGCTTCAGGCAGGGTTTTGCCTGCGATTTCCAGGGCATTTATCATGCCGGCCGCGGTGACGATCGCGGTGCCGTGCTGGTCATCGTGAAACACTGGAATGTCGCACTGCTCGATCAGAGCACGTTCGATCTCAAAGCACTCCGGTGCCTTGATGTCTTCCAGGTTGATACCGCCGAAGGTAATGGAGATGCGCTTGACGGTATCGATGAAGGCCTGTGGGCTTTCGGAGTCGACTTCGATGTCGAAGACATCGATACCGGCAAAACGCTTGAACAGTACGCCCTTGCCTTCCATAACAGGCTTGGACGCCAGCGGGCCAAGGTTACCCAGGCCGAGAATCGCGGTGCCATCGGAAATGACTGCAACCAGATTGCCCTTGCCCGTGTACTTGTAGGCCAGCTCGGGATCACGCGCGATTTCACGCACAGGCTCCGCCACACCGGGGCTGTAGGCCAGCGACAGGTCGCGGGCGGTAGCAGTGGCTTTGGTGAGCTCGACACTCAGCTTTCCTGGACGAGGATGGGCGTGATATTCGAGAGCGGCAGTTTTCAAGTCAGACATAATCGGCATTCCGCTTTTACTGTTGGACGACGGATCGCCGAGGATACTCGCCTGCGAAAGTCCCTACAAGACTGCCCGGTCACCGGTGTCAATAGCCCTAGGCTACGACTTTCGGCCAAGAGCCACGGAACACAAGGGCTACACTGTTCACAATCGACGCCAAAAATGTCTACAACTTTCCGTTATTTACCTGCATCCAACATGCTTGGGTGCGTCAATGGCAGCAGCCAACGCGCCTGACCCGGCTGCAAACCGCCGCGCCGCGTGCGGTCGAGCACCCAGCCCCGGGCCTCTATTGACTGGCCTTTGAGGCGCTCGAGGGCGGCGACGTCGAACTGCTTGAGCAGATTGGGTGCAACGCGCAGCACAACCGAATCCTGCAACTGAATCCAAATTCCACCGCGATTACGCTCCACCGCACTCACCCGACCGCTGAGCACGGCGAACCCAGCCCGCGTGATCTGCTGCGCGTTGAGTACCGGTGACGGGCGCCACACCCCCAGGCCCGCTTGCCGGGCGTGGCGTTCTGCCGCTTGCTGGCAGGTGACTAAATCGATGTTGGGCGCCACCGCCACTTGGAACCCCAGGCCTTCGGCGAGCAATTGCGCTTCAAGGTTGGCGCCGCTGGCGCCATAGACATGGGCCAAGGTGCGGCCATAACGATCCTTACCCTCGCGCCCGGGGCGCAGCGCCACCCGGTTGCGGCTCTCGCGCACCAGGGCTTGCAGGCGTTGGCGGGCGGCAACCGCCAGGGGCTCGTCGGTGCGACCTTGCTTGCCCACTTCCGGGGCATTAAGGCCGATCAGGCGTACGCTGCGGCCATCCTTGAGGCGCAGGGTGTCGCCATCGACCACCCGCTGCACCTCGACCTGCGTCAGCCCCTCGGGCGCAGGGCAGAAGGCCTGGGCGCCGGGGAGCCAAATCGCAGACATAAAAAAGGCGCCCGCGAGGGACGCCTTTTTCATCAGCGAGGAAAAGCCGCGAGGGCTTCCCAAGTTGATCGGCCTTAGGCCTTTTTCGCGCCAAAAGCACCGAAACGATGCGAAGCGCTGTACACGGCCGCCAGTATCCAGAGTCTTCTGCTTACCGGTGTAGAACGGGTGGCACTCGTTGCATACGTCAGTACCCAGTGGCTTGCACAGGTTCGAACGGGTTTCGAACTTGTTGCCGCAGCTGCAAGTTACTTCGATGGTTTCGTACGCTGGATGGATATCGGCTTTCATGGTGTTTCCTCGGGCTAGCGTGCCGCCGCACAACACTATTGTTGAACACCGCACGTAATTAGGCCGCGGATTCTACCAGACGAGCCTGATCGCGCAAGCGGTGCGAAGTGCTCCTCATCAGAAAATCCACCCCCCCAGACAGGGGACACTGCACCGCCCGTCTGCTAGGCTCCGGGCCTTCTAAACATCTGCTTACCGAGAAACCCCCGCGTGCCCGACGCCATTTTGCGCCTCGCCCTGCCTTCGCCGCTGCGCCGCCTGTTTGACTACCGTGCCCCTGCGGGGGTGCTGCGGGCCCAATTGCAGCCGGGCATGCGCGTGCGCGTACCCTTCGGGCGCCGGGAGATGATCGGCATCCTGGTCGAAATCGCCGAGCACAGCGAAGTGCCCGCCGAGAAGCTCAAACCGGCGCTGGCCATCCTCGACGCCACGGCGCCGCTACCGCCGGCGCTGTTCAAGTTGTGCCTGTGGACCGCCCAGTATTACCAGCACAGCCTGGGCGACACCCTGAGCTGGGCGCTGCCGGTACTGCTGCGCCAGGGCGAACTGGCCGAGGCCCGCCAGGAGCGCTTCTGGTCGGTGGCCCCCGGTGCCCGCGCCGACGACCCGCGTATCGCCCGCGCGCCGCGCCAGCGCGAGGCCTTGGCGACCCTGGCCCAGCACCCCCACGGCGTGGCCCATCAACTGCTGAGCAAGTTAATGCTCAGCAAAGACAGCCTCGACCTGCTGCTGGCCAAGGAGCTGGTGCAGGTGGAAATCCGCAAGCACGCCCCCGAAGCGCGCCACGAACATTGGCTGGCGCAACCGGAATTACCCCTCAACCCCGAGCAACGTGCCGCGTTCGAGGCCATCAGCGCCGGGGCGGACAGCTTCCACGCCTTTCTCCTGGCCGGGGTCACCGGCAGTGGCAAGACCGAAGTCTATTTGCAGTTGATCCGCGAAACCCTGGAGGCCGGCAAGCAAGCGCTGGTGCTGATCCCGGAAATCAACCTGGGCCCGCAGACCCTGGCGCGCTTCGAGCAGCGCTTCAATGCACGCATTGCCCTGGTGCACTCGGCGGTCAACGACCGCGAACGCCTGGAGGCCTGGCTCGCCGCCCGCGACGGCGATGCCGACATTATTATCGGCACCCGTTCGGCACTGTTCACGCCGATGAAAAACCCGGGGCTGATTATCGTCGACGAAGAACACGACGGTTCCTATAAACAGCAGGAAGGCCTGCGCTACCACGCCCGCGACCTGGCCCTGGTGCGCGCGCGCCAGGAAAACATCCCCATCGTGCTCGGCTCCGCCACGCCCTCACTGGAAAGCCTGCACAACGCCTACATCGGCCGCTACGGCTTACTGCACCTCAACGAGCGCGCTGGCGGGGCGAAACAGCCGCGTTTCCTACGCCTTGACGTAAAAAGTCGCCCACTGGACAGCGGGATTTCCGGCCCCATGCAGCAAGCTATCGGCCAGACCCTGGCCGCCGGCCAGCAGGTGCTGGTGTTCCTCAACCGCCGCGGCTTTGCGCCAACGCTGCTGTGCCACGACTGCGGCTGGATGTCGGAATGCGATCGCTGCGACGCCCGCATGACCGTGCACCAACGCTCCGGCGAACTGCGTTGCCATCACTGCGGCCACGTCGAGCGCGTGCCGCGCCACTGCCCGCAATGCGGCAAAGTCGACCTGCGTCCCGTTGGCGCAGGCACTGAGCGCGCCGAGGAACGCCTGGGGATACTCTTCCCCGACTACCCAGTACTGCGGGTGGACCGCGACAGTACGTCGCGCAAGGACGCGATGAACCAGTTGTTCGCCACCATCCAGAAGGGCCAACCGTGCATCCTGGTGGGCACGCAAATGCTCGCCAAAGGCCATCACTTCCCCCGGGTGACCCTGGTGTCCATCCTCGACGCCGATGGCGGCCTGTTCTCCGGCGACTTCCGCGCCAGCGAGCGCATGGCCCAGTTGATCGTCCAGGTTGCGGGCCGTGCCGGGCGGGCCGAAGAGCCGGGCAAAGTCATCATCCAGACCCACCTGGCCGACCACCCGCTGCTGATCCAACTGACCGAACAAGGCTATTTCGCCTTTGCCGAACAAGCCCTGAGCGAACGCCGCGCCGCCGGCCTGCCGCCCTTCGCCCACCTCGCCCTGTTGCGCGCCGAGGCACACAAGCCTGGGCAGGCCGAGGCGTTCCTGGACGAAGCGTGCAGCGTGGCAGAAGAACTGTTGGCCCAATTGCAATTGGGCGGCATCGAACTGCTCGGCCCGGTGCCCGCGCCCATGGAGCGCCGCGCCGGGCGCTACCGCGCCCAATTGCTGCTGCAAGCCAGCGCCCGCGCACCGCTGCATCGCTTGCTGGGCAGTTGGCTGCTGGCCCTGGAGCAGATGCCCAGCGGCCGGGCGGTACGCTGGTCGCTGGATGTGGACCCCGTCGACTTGTACTAACTTCAGCGGGGCCGGGCCCAGTGGCCAGCCACACGCTTGAAGTTAGCAGCACATCCGCGCTTACTGACCGCTTGCAGCTAGCCACTTGCCACTCAAACCCCTTTGCACGGTTGGCAAGCCCGCCCCGGCAACGGATAATGCCCAGTTTTTCCACCTGCGCACCGACGCGCCGCCGCTTGCGGTCGAAAGAGAAGACCATGAAAGACACCATTCGTCAGTTGATCCAACAAGCCCTCACCCAACTCGTCAATGAAGGTGTGTTGCCAGAAGGCCTGACGCCGGCGATCCAGGTGGAAAACTCCCGAGACAAGACCCACGGCGATTTCGCTAGCAACATCGCCATGATGCTGGCCAAGCCCGCGGGCATGAAGCCGCGCGACCTGGCGGAAAAAATCATCGCCGCGCTGCCCGCCGACGAGAACGTCAGCAAGACCGAAATCGCGGGCCCAGGCTTCCTCAATTTCTTCCAGAACACCCAAGCCCTGGCCGCACGCCTGGACGCGGCCCTGGCCGATGAAAAAATCGGCGTGCGCAAGGCCGGCCCGCTGCAACGCGTGGCCATCGACCTGTCGGCGCCGAACCTGGCCAAGGAAATGCACGTCGGCCACCTGCGCTCGACCATCATCGGCGACGGCGTGGCGCGCGTCCTGGAGTTCCTCGGCGACACCGTGATCCGCCAGAACCACGTGGGCGACTGGGGCACCCAGTTCGGCATGCTGATGGCCTACCTGGAAGAAAACCCGATCACCAGCGATGAGCTGTCGGACCTGGAAAACTTCTACCGCGCCGCGAAAAAACGCTTCGACGAATCCGAAGCGTTCGCCAACCGCGCTCGCGCCCTGGTGGTCAAGTTGCAGGCCGGCGACGCTGAGTGCCTGGCGCTGTGGTCGCGGTTCCGGGACATCTCCCTGGCCCACTGCCAGAAAATCTACGAACTGCTCAACGTCAAACTGACCATGGCCGACGTGATGGGCGAAAGCGCCTACAACGACGACCTCATCAACGTGGTCAACGACCTCAAGGCCAAGGGCCTGCTGGTGGAAAGCAACGGCGCGCAGTGCGTGTTCCTCGACCAGTTCAAGACCGCTGACGGCGAACCGCTGCCGGTCATCATCGTCAAGGCCGATGGCGGCTATCTGTACGCCACCACCGACCTCGCCGCCGTGCGCTACCGCAGCGGTGTGCTCAAGGCCGACCGCGCGCTGTACTTCGTCGACCAACGCCAGGCCCTGCACTTCCAGCAGGTGTTTGAAGTGGCGCGCCTGGCCGGTTTCGTGACCCACCCGATGGAAATGGAACACATGGGCTTCGGCACCATGAACGGCGCCGATGGCCGCCCCTTCAAGACCCGCGACGGCGGCACCGTCAAACTGATCGACCTGCTCACCGAAGCCCAGGACCGCGCTTACACCCTGGTCAAGGAAAAGAACCCAGAGCTGGCCGAGGACGAACTGCGCCACATCGCCCGCGTGGTGGGCATTGGCGCGGTGAAATACGCCGACCTGTCCAAGCACCGCACCAGCGACTACAGCTTCAACTTCGAGCAAATGCTCAACTTTGAAGGCAATACCGCGCCTTACCTGCTGTACGCCTACACCCGCGTCGCCGGGGTGTTCCGCAAACTGGGCAAGGATTTCAGCGAAGTGGACGGGCAGATCGTGCTGCAAGCTACCCACGAGCAGGAATTGGCCGCCAAACTCGCCCAGTTCGGCGAAGTACTCAACAATGTCTGCGACAAGGGCACGCCGCACACCCTGTGCGCCTACCTGTACGACGTGGCCGGCTTGTTCTCCAGTTTCTACGAGAACTGCCCGATCCTCGCCGCCGACACCCCGGCCCAGACGCAGAGCCGCTTGCGCCTGGCCGCCCTGACCGGCCGCACCCTCAAGCAAGGCCTGGAACTCTTGGGCCTGGAAACCCTGGAGCGCATGTAAGTTGGCCGCCAAGAAAAAACCTGCACCCAAGCGTGGCGCCAGCCGTTACCAGGCCCCGGCCAAACAGCCGATCCCGGGCTGGCTGTGGCTGGCCATCGGCCTGACCGTGGGCGCATTCATCGTGTTCCTGATGAAACTTGAGCCGGGCCAGGGCGACGACGTCAAACGGGTCAAGCAAGAGCAGCAGAAAGCCACCCGTGCCGCCGAAGCCAACAAAACACCGCCCAGCCCACAGCAACCGGTCAAGCCTAAGTACGACTTCTATACCTTGCTGCCCGAGTCCGAAGTGATCGTGCCGCCCGAAGCCGTGCCGGAGAAAACCCTGCCGACGCCACAACCGGTGCCAACCACCCCCGTGACCCCGGAAGAAGCGGCGAAGATCGATACCGCCCGCGCCCAGGCTGCCCTCGCCGGTATCACCCCGCCGCCCGCGCCACCGGTGGCGAAAGCGGCGCCGGTGACCAAGTTCTTCCTCCAGGCCGGTTCGTTCCGCAAAGAGGCAGACGCCGACAAAGTGCGCGCGCAGATCATCCTGCTGGGCCAAGCGGTTTCGGTGGAGTCCGGCACGGTGAAGGATGAAACCTGGTATCGGGTGCTGGTGGGGCCGTTCAGCAACCGTGAGCAACTGACCGTGGCCCAGAAGCAACTGGCCGGCAGCGGCTTCAGCAACCTACTGCTGCAACAGCGCCAGAGCCGCTGACCGGGCATCTGCCAAGACACACCCTGTAGAAGCGGGCTTGCCCGCGATGGCACTGAATCACTCGCCCAATAGAGCGACTGACACGGCGCTATCGCGGGCAGGCCCGCTCCCACACTCGCGCCAGGCAACCCGCCGCCACTTGTCCGCCACGGTTGAAAAACCCGCCGCCACCCCCATATGAGTTCCCACCAGGGCATTTTCGCCCCGCTGCGTGGAGACTCTCCCTTGACCACCATCGTTTCAGTTCGCCGCCACGGCAAAGTCGTCATGGGCGGCGACGGCCAGGTTTCCCTCGGCAATACCGTGATGAAAGGCAACGCGAAGAAAGTTCGCCGCCTGTACCACGGCCAGGTGATTGCCGGTTTTGCCGGTGCCACCGCCGACGCCTTCACCCTGTTCGAACGCTTTGAAGGCCAGCTTGAGAAGCATCAGGGCCACTTGGTCCGTGCCGCCGTCGAACTGGCCAAGGAATGGCGCACCGACCGCTCCCTGAGCCGCCTCGAAGCCATGCTCGCGGTCGCCAACAAGGACGCGTCCCTCATCATCACCGGCAACGGCGACGTGGTTGAACCCGAGGATGGCCTGATCGCCATGGGTTCCGGCGGCGGTTACGCCCAGGCTGCGGCCAGCGCGCTGCTGAAGAAAACCGACCTGTCGGCCCGGGACATCGTCGAAACCGCCCTCGGCATCGCCGGCGACATTTGTGTATTCACCAACCACAACTTCACCATTGAGGAGCAGGACCTCGCGGAATAAGCCGTTACCGGCGCCCTTCCTGCTTGAGGACCCAACTACTATGTCCATGACTCCCCGCGAAATCGTCCACGAACTCAACCGCCATATCATCGGCCAGGACGACGCCAAGCGCGCCGTCGCCATTGCCCTGCGCAACCGCTGGCGGCGCATGCAGCTCCCTGAAGAGCTGCGCGTTGAAGTGACTCCCAAGAACATCCTGATGATCGGCCCCACCGGCGTGGGCAAGACCGAAATCGCCCGACGCCTGGCGAAACTGGCCAACGCCCCATTCATCAAGGTCGAAGCGACCAAGTTCACCGAAGTCGGCTATGTGGGCCGCGACGTCGAGTCGATCATCCGTGACCTGGCCGACGCCGCCATCAAGTTGCTGCGCGAGCAGGAAATGACCAAGGTCCGCCACCGCGCCGAAGACGCTGCCGAAGAGCGCATCCTCGACGCCCTGCTGCCCCCGGCGCGCATGGGTTTCAACGAAGACGCCGCGCCTTCGCAGGATTCCAACACCCGCCAACTGTTCCGCAAGCGCCTGCGCGAAGGCCAGTTGGACGACAAGGAAATCGAGATCGAAGTGGCCGAGGTGGCCGGTGTCGACATTTCCGCGCCGCCGGGCATGGAAGAAATGACCAACCAGTTGCAGAACCTGTTCGCCAACATGGGCAAGGGTAAGCGCAAAAACCGCAAGCTCAAGGTCAAGGAAGCGCTGAAACTGGTGCGCGACGAAGAGGCCGGTCGCCTGGTCAACGAAGAAGAATTGAAGGCCAAGGCCCTGGAAGCCGTCGAACAGCACGGCATCGTGTTCATCGATGAAATCGACAAGGTCGCCAAACGCGGTAACTCCGGTGGCGTCGATGTATCCCGCGAGGGCGTGCAACGCGACCTGCTGCCGCTGATCGAAGGCTGCACGGTCAATACCAAGCTGGGCATGGTCAAGACCGACCACATCCTGTTCATCGCCTCCGGCGCGTTCCACCTGAGCAAACCCAGCGACCTGGTGCCAGAACTGCAAGGTCGCCTGCCGATCCGCGTCGAGCTCAAGGCCCTGTCGCCGGAAGATTTCGAGCGCATCCTCAGCGAGCCCCATGCCTCCCTGACCGAGCAATACCGCGAACTGCTCAAAACCGAAGGCCTGGTCATCGAGTTCCAGCCTGATGGCATCAAGCGCCTAGCGCAGATTGCCTGGCAGGTTAACGAGAAAACCGAGAACATCGGTGCCCGGCGCCTGCACACCCTGCTCGAGCGCCTCCTCGAAGAGGTGTCGTTCAGCGCCGGCGACCTGGCCAGTGCCCAGGATGCCCAACCGATCAAGATCGATGCCGACTACGTCAACAGCCACTTGGGCGAATTGGCGCAGAACGAAGATCTGTCCCGCTACATTCTTTAGAGCGGCCAGCTTTGAGCTACAAGCTGCAAGGTGGACATCAGCGCCTTACAGCTTGTAGCTTGCAGCTTGACGTTTGTCGCTTCGGACCCCTGCCATGACCCCGCTTCCCACCGATATAAAGCTGCACAAAGCCTCGAAAACCCTGACCCTCAAATATGCCTCGGGCGAGGAGTACACCCTCCCCGCCGAGTTCCTGCGGGTGCATTCCCCCTCCGCCGAGGTCCAGGGCCACGGCAATCCTGTCCTGCAATTTGGCAAAATCGGCGTTGGCCTGAGCAAGGTCGAACCGGCCGGCCAGTACGCACTGAAACTGACCTTCGACGACGGCCACGACAGCGGCCTGTTCACCTGGGACTACCTCTACCAATTGGCGCAGCGCCAAGACGCACTGTGGGCCGATTATCTTGAAGCCTTGAAAGTTGCCGGAAAGTCCCGCGACCCGAGTGAATCTGTTGTACGGCTAATGCTCTAACTCAACGGTCTTACTCTTTAGAGGGCATTTTCTAATTTCATCTGCTTGAATGTTCGGCTGCATGGTCAATGATTGGCCTGCTTGCGAAAAAAATTAAACTCGGGTAACCAATGGAGCTGGCAAGTTCCCTGCAGTGTTCTCTGTCTTAAAAACAGCTGAAGCAGAATTCACGGTCACCCGAGCAGTAGTACCTGGCATTGGCTGTGTTACTGCACAGCAGGTCCCGGTACTCGTCTGTCGGACAATGGAGCGTCGTAGATGAGTAACAAGAATAATGATGACCTGAAACGCCAGGCCTCGGAAAACACACTGGGGCTTAATCCTGTTATCGGCTTGCGTAAAAAAGACCTGCTTACTTCTGCTCGCATGGTGCTGACCCAAGCTATCAAACAACCGTTGCACAGCGTCAAACACGTCGCGCACTTTGGGGTAGAACTCAAGAACGTGATGTTCGGCAAATCCACCCTGGCGCCGGAAAGCGACGACCGCCGCTTCAACGACCCGGCGTGGAGCCAGAACCCGCTGTACAAACGCTATATGCAAACCTACCTGGCGTGGCGCAAGGAACTGCACGACTGGATCGGCGACAGCAGCCTCTCGGAACAAGACATCAGCCGTGCCCACTTCGTCATCAACCTGATGACCGAAGCCATGGCGCCCACCAACAGCGCCGCCAACCCGGCGGCGGTCAAACGCTTCTTCGAAACCGGTGGCAAGAGCCTGCTCGATGGCCTCTCCCACTTGGCCAAGGATCTGGTGCACAACGGCGGCATGCCCAGCCAGGTGAACATGGGCGCCTTTGAAGTGGGCAAAAGCCTGGGCACCACCGAAGGCTCGGTGGTGTTTCGCAACGACGTACTGGAGCTGATCCAGTACCGCCCCATTACCGAGCAAGTGCACGAACGCCCGCTGCTGGTGGTGCCGCCGCAGATCAACAAGTTCTATGTATTTGACCTGAGCCCCGATAAGAGCCTGGCGCGCTTCTGCCTGCGCAGTAACGTGCAGACCTTTATCGTCAGTTGGCGCAACCCCACCAAGGCCCAGCGCGAATGGGGCCTCTCGACCTATATCGACGCGCTCAAGGAGGCGGTGGACGTGGTCACCGCGATCACCGGCAGCAAAGACGTCAACATGCTTGGTGCCTGCTCCGGCGGCATTACCTGCACTGCGCTGCTGGGCCACTACGCGGCGCTGGGCGAGAAGAAGGTCAACGCCCTGACCCTGCTGGTGAGCGTGCTGGACACTACCCTGGACACCCAGGTGGCGCTGTTCGTCGACGAGCAGACCCTGGAAGCGGCCAAGCGCCACTCCTACCAGGCCGGCGTGCTCGAAGGCAGCGACATGGCCAAGGTATTTGCCTGGATGCGGCCCAACGACCTGATCTGGAACTACTGGGTCAATAACTACCTGCTGGGCAATGAGCCACCGGTGTTCGACATCCTCTTCTGGAACAACGACACCACGCGTTTGCCGGCTGCCTTCCACGGCGACCTGATCGAGATGTTCAAGAACAACCCCCTGGTGCGCGCCAATGCCCTGGAGGTGTGCGGCACGCCCATCGACCTCAAGCAGGTCACCGCCGACGTGTATTCCCTGGCGGGCACCAATGACCACATCACGCCGTGGAAGTCCTGCTACAAGTCCGCCCAGTTGTTTGGCGGCAAGGTGGAGTTCGTGTTGTCCAGCAGCGGCCATATCCAGAGCATCCTGAACCCGCCGGGCAACCCGAAATCGCGCTACATGACCAGCACCGATATGCCCGCCGACGCCAACGCCTGGCAGGAGAATTCGTCCAAGCACACCGATTCCTGGTGGCTGCACTGGCAAGCCTGGCAGGCCGAGCGCTCGGGCAAACTGAAAAAGGCCCCCACCAGCCTGGGCAGCAAAACTTATCCGGCCGCCGAAGCGGCGCCGGGCACCTACGTTCACGAGCGATAAGCGAAACACCGGCAGTCTGTGGGAGCGAGCCTGCTCGCCCCCACAAGCAACGATGAAAAACTGACCCATAGGGCTTCAAGCATGCCGCAACCGTTCATCTTCCGTACGGTCGATCTGGATGGCCAAACCATCCGCACCGCCGTACGTCCCGGCAAGCCTCACTTGACGCCCTTGCTGATTTTCAACGGCATCGGCGCCAACCTGGAGCTGGTGTTCCCGTTCGTCCAGGCCCTGGACCCGGACCTGGAGGTGATCGCCTTCGACGTCCCCGGTGTCGGCGGCTCCTCGACGCCCAGCCGGCCCTACCGCTTTCCCGGGTTGGCCAAGCTCACGGCGCGCATGCTCGACTACCTGGATTACGGCCAGGTCAATGTGATTGGCGTGTCCTGGGGCGGCGCGCTGGCCCAACAGTTCGCCCACGACTACCCCGAGCGCTGCAAGAAACTGGTGCTGGCGGCCACGGCGGCCGGGGCATTCATGGTGCCCGGCAAGCCGAAAGTACTGTGGATGATGGCCAGCCCGCGGCGCTATATCCAACCGTCCCATGTGATCCGCATCGCACCGATGATTTACGGCGGCTCGTTCCGCCGCGACCCCAACCTCGCCGCCGACCATGCCAGCAAGGTGCGCTCGGCCGGCAAGCTGGGCTACTACTGGCAATTGTTCGCCGGGTTCGGTTGGACCAGCATCCACTGGCTGCACAAGATCCATCAGCCCACCCTGGTGCTGGCCGGCGACGACGACCCGCTGATCCCGCTGGTCAATATGCGCATGCTGGCCTGGCGAATTCCCAACGCCCAGCTACACATAATCGACGATGGCCATTTGTTCCTGATTACCCGGGCCGAAGCCGTCGCACCGATCATCATGAAATTTCTCCAACAGGAGCGGCAGCGGGCCGTCATGCACCCGCACCCGGCGCCCGCGGGCAAGGCCTAGGAGGCTGGCTGCCCGGCGCAAATGGCGCGCAACAACTAGGTTGTCTGTCTTGGGCTTGTTGATGGCTGACGAAGGAGTGTTGACTCATGCGAGAAAAACCCGCGCCGGGCGTGCTGCCGACCCCCGCTACGCTGTTCAACGCCCACAGTGCGATCAGCGGCCTGCGTGGCCGTGACCTGTTTTCCACACTGCGCAGCGTCGCTTCCCATGGTTTGCGCCACCCGTTGCACAGCGCCCGTCATGCCCTGGCCTTGGGCGGGCAACTGGGCCGCGTATTGCTGGGCGAAACCCTGCACACACCCGCCCCCCAAGACAACCGCTTCAGCGACCCTACCTGGCAACTCAATCCGTTTTACCGGCGCAGCCTGCAGGCCTACCTGAGCTGGCAAAAGCAGAGCCAGAGCTGGATCGACGACAGCGGCATGAGCGACGACGACCGCGCCCGCGCCCACTTTGCCTTTGCCCTGCTCAACGACGCCGTGTCGCCCTCCAACACCCTGCTCAACCCGTTGGCGGTCAAGGAGCTGCTCAACTCCGGCGGCCACAGCGTAGTGCGTGGCATCAGCCATCTGTTCGACGACCTGCTGCACAACAACGGCCTGCCCAGCCAAATCACCAAGCACGCCTTCGAGGTCGGCAAGACCGTCGCCACCACGCCCGGTTCGGTGGTGTTTCGCAACGAGCTGTTGGAGCTGATCCAGTACAAGCCCATGAGCGAAAAACAGTACGCCACGCCCCTGCTGGTGGTGCCGCCGCAGATCAACAAGTACTACATTTTCGACTTGAGCCCGGCCAACAGCTTCGTCCAGTACGCGCTGAAAAATAACCTGCAGGTGTTCATGATTAGCTGGCGCAACCCCGACGTGCGCCACCGCGAGTGGGGCTTGTCCAGCTACGTGCAGGCCGCCGAAGAGGCGATGAACGTTTGCCGTGCGATCACCGGCAGCCGCGAGGTCAACCTGATGGGCGCGTGCGCGGGGGGCCTGACCATCGCCGCCCTGCAAGGCCACCTGCAAGCCAAACGCCAGTTGCGGCGCGTCGCCAGCGCCAGCTACCTGGTCAGCCTACTCGACAGCCAGATGGACAGCCCCGCCACCCTGTTCGTCGACGAACAAACCCTGGAAGCCGCCAAGCGCCGCTCCTACCAGCAGGGTGTACTCGACGGTCGGGACATGGCGCGGGTGTTCGCCTGGATGCGGCCCAACGACCTGATCTGGAACTACTGGGTCAACAACTACCTGCTGGGCAAGGCGCCGCCGCCCTTCGACATCCTTTACTGGAACAACGACAACACGCGCCTGCCCGCGGCGCTGCACGGCGACCTGCTGGATTTCTTCAAGCACAACCCCTTGAGCCACGCCGGCGGGCTGGAGGTGTGCGGCACGCCGATCGACCTGTCCAAGGTCAACGTCGATAGCTTCAGCGTGGCCGGGATCAACGATCACATCACGCCCTGGGACGCGGTCTACCGCTCGACCCTGCTGCTCGGTGGCGAGCGGCGCTTCGTGCTCTCCAACAGCGGCCACGTGCAAAGCATCCTCAACCCACCCGGCCACCCCAAGGCCAACTACATCGAAAACCCCAAGCTGAGCAGCGACCCACGCGCCTGGTACTACGACGCCAACCACGTTGACGGTAGCTGGTGGCCGCGCTGGCTCGAATGGGTCCAGGAACGCTCGGGCACCCAGCGCGAAACGCTGATGGCCTTGGGCAATCAGCATTACCCACCGATGGAAGCCGCCCCCGGCACTTATATTCATGTGCGCTGAACGCCCAACCACTAAGAAGACTGGATGAAAACCCGCGACCGGATCCTGGAATGCGCCCTGCAGTTGTTCAACGACAAGGGCGAACCGAACGTCTCGACCATGGAAGTGGCCAATGAAATGGGGATCAGCCCCGGCAACCTCTACTACCACTTCCACGGCAAGGAACCGCTGATTCTGGGCTTGTTCGAGCGTTTCCAGGCAGAACTCATGCCCCTGCTCGACCCGCCCGCCGACGCGCAACTGGCCGCCGAGGATTACTGGCTGTTCCTGCATTTGATCGTCGAACGCCTGGCCCACTACCGCTTTCTGTTCCAGGACCTGTCCAACCTGGCCGGCCGCCTGCCAAAACTGGCCAAGGGCATCCGCAACCTGCTCAACGCCCTCAAACGTGCCCTGGCCTCCCTACTGGCGCGGCTCAAGGCCCAGGGGCAACTGGTCAGCGATACCCAAGCCTTGGGGCAGTTGGTGGAACAAGTCACCATGACCCTGCTGTTTTCCCTGGACTACCAGCGCATTCTCGACCGCGAAGGCCAGGTACGGGTGGTGGTCTACCAGATCATGATGCTGGTGGCCCCGCACTTGCTGGCGCCGGTCAAGGTCGCCACGGAGAACATGGCCCTGCGTTATCTGGAGGAACCTGCCTGAATCCTGCCCGGCGCCCAAACAAAAACGCCCGACCTTCACAGGCCGGGCGTTTTTGCATGCCCTGAAAAATCAGGACTGACTGGTTGGCACCGGGGTTGGCGCCACAGTCGGGGCGGGCGTTGGCGCTGCTGCCGGCGCCGGGCTGGCCACAGCAGGCTTGGCTGCTGCGGCTGGCTTGGCGGCCGCGGGTTTAGGCGCGGCAGGCTTCTTGGCGACTGGTTTTTTCGCCGCTGCCGGTTTGGCCGGGGCCTTGGCAGCAGGTTTTACCGCAGCCTTGGCCACCGGTTTTGCAGCAGCCTTGGCGGCTGCGGTTTTCGCCGCCGGCTTCGCTACTGCTTTAGCGGCTGGTTTGGCAGCAGCCTTGGCCAGAGGCTTGGCCGCGGTTTTTGCCGCAGGCTTGGCCGCTGCGGTTTTCGCCGCGACGGGTTTGACCGAAGCACCGGTCAGGCGCTCGATCTGCTTGGTCAGGGTATCGACCTTGCTGTGCAGCGCCTTCACTTCATTGCGGCTCGGGACACCCAAACGGGAAATGGCGCTGTTCAGGCGTTTGTCGAAGGCTTCTTCCAACTCGCCCCATTTGCCCAGAGCGCGGTCTTTGACATCACCGACGCGGGACTTGGCCGAACTGGCGGAGTCCTTGGCGGCATCCACTTTCTTGCCCAGAACGCTCTTGGTCAGTTTCTCAGCTTTTTCGCCGTCCTTGACCAAGCTTTCAAATACCTTGGAACCGTCAGCATCGATCTTGGAATACACGCCTAAACCAGCAAGCCAGATTTTGCGGGAGTAGTCTTCGACTTTCCCGATCCACGAGTTGCCTTCTTTCTCAGACTTCTTTTTAACAGCCATCCCGTTCTCCTTAATGTTTACGCGCGACACGTTCGAGCAATGCCGTCAGCCCATCGAGCTTAGCAGAGAGTGTCTCAACATCATGTTTAGACGCAATGCCGAAGCGATTCAAGGCACTGGCGACACGGGCGTCAAAAGCTTTTTCGACTTTATCGAGTTGAACTTCGACCCGGCCTTTGAAACTGCCAACATCATCTTTGACGTTATCGATTTGGCTATTAGCGGCTTCCAGTTGTTCAGTCACAACTTTTTTGCCTTTCTTTTCAACTGTTTGGCCAGTCTTGACCAACTCATGAAAATACTCGGTGCCTTCCTGGCCGACTTTGGCGTAGGCACCCAGGCCGGCCAACCAGATCTTGCGGGCATAAGATTTAACTTCGCTCAGAGTGGTTGGCTGAGCATCGACTTTTTTCTTCAGACTTACTTTGGCCATGGTGCACCTCACGCGCAAAAAGGTTTGAGGAACCGCCCACGAAATTGGGGCTAGGGCACAAAGTAGTGAGATTAATTAGAAACGGCACCCTAACAACTGACGTACATCACAAACAGTCTTTGCGGGCGCGAGCCGGCGCCCACACAAAACCCCACTCAGGCCAGCGCCTTGTCCAACGCCTTTTCGATTTCGGCCTTGATGGTGCCGCTCATCGCCGACATCAACAGCCCCAGCTCCACATTCACCCGGATCGACTTCTCGCCTACTTCCACCGCGCCGGCGACCCCGGAGCGCTTGAGTTTTACCGTGTCTCCCGCCCACTGGGGCTGCAGCCCATACTGGTCGGCCAGTTTCTGCACCAGTACCTGGGCTTTCTCGCGGGCGGCTTGCAAACCCAGGTCGTGGGCACGCTCAACATTTATACGGGCCATTGGCTGACTCCTGTTTTATCGGGGTTTGCCGGATCGATCCTGACCTGCGTCAAAACGTCCCGGCGATTGCCTATCTTACCTTCAGCCTTGCCAAGACAAAGCCCGCCACCGGGATTAGAATGGCCGGCATTCTCTTTTGGTGACAGCGATATGACTGATTCGCACAAAGGCAGTGATGCCGAACCTACCACTCACTTCGGCTTCAAAAACGTCCCGCAAAGCCAGAAAGCGGAAAAAGTCGCCGAAGTATTCCACTCGGTCGCCAGTAAATATGACCTGATGAACGATGTGCTTTCCGGCGGCATGCATCGCCTGTGGAAGCGTTTCACCATCGAGCTGTCCGGCGTGCGCAGCGGCAACCGCGTGCTGGATATCGCCGGCGGCACGGGCGACCTGGCCCTGAAGTTCTCGCACCTGGTCGGCCCGACCGGCCAAGTGGTGCTGGCCGACATCAACGAATCCATGCTCAAGGTCGGCCGTGATCGCCTGCTCGATCGCGGTGTGGCGGGCAATATCGAGTTCGTCCAGGCCGACGCTGAAAAGCTGCCGTTCCCCGACAACCACTTCGATTGCGTGACCATCGCCTTCGGCCTGCGCAACGTGACCCGCAAGGAAGACGCCCTGCGCTCCATGCTGCGGGTGCTCAAGCCAGGCGGTCGCCTGCTGGTGCTCGAATTCTCCAAGCCCACCAACGCGCTGATGTCCAAGGTCTATGACGCTTACTCCTTCGCGTTCATGCCGATGGTCGGCAAGCTGATCCTCAACGACCCGGAAAGTTATCGCTACCTGGCCGAATCGATCCGCATGCACCCCAACCAAGAAACCCTGAAGTCGATGATGGTCGAGGCCGGTTTCGACCGCGTGACTTACCACAACATGACCTCGGGCATCGTCGCCCTACACCGCGGCATCAAGCCCTGATGTTGCTCAGCGGCCTGCTGGCGGGGGTCGAACACGGCCTCAACCGCGTCCTGCGCCTCGACAGCACGGCTCTGCCGCGCCTGGGTCATTTGAACGGCAAGGTGATCGCCGTCGACTGCCGCAGCCCGGCCTTGCAGTTGTTCATCCTGCCCAGTGATGAAGGCCTGATGCTGGCCGCGAACTGGGCCGCCGACGCCGATTGCACCTTGCGCGCCCCCGCGTCGAGCTTGCTGAGCCTGGCCCTGAGCAAGGACAAGACCGCGATCCTGCACGGCCCCGACGTCGAACTCGACGGCGACAGCGCGGTACTGCTGGACCTGGCCGCCGTGCTGCAAGACCTGGAGCTGGACTGGGAGTACGAGCTCTCGCGCTGGCTTGGCCCCGTCGCCACGCAGTTGATCGGCGGCCATTTGCGCAGCCGAAGCCGTTGGTACAGCCAGGGGTTCGCCAGCCTGAACCAGAACCTGGGCGAGTACCTGAGTGAAGAAGCGCGTGCCCTTGTAGGCCTGCGCGAAGCCGAAGCCCGATTTAGCGAACTGGACCGGATCAAACTCGATCTGGAACGCCTTGAGGCGCGTGTCGAGCGCCTTTCCCGATCCCTTGATTCAAGCGATAACGCATGAAGCTGCTTGCCGTCCGCCGTTTGTTGCGCATCCAGCGCGTCGTGATCCGCTACCGTCTCGATGACCTGCTGTTCGACCTCCCATTGCCCTGGTTCCTGCTGGCCCTGCGCTATGCCTTGCCGTGGCGCTGGTTCCCGCGCAAGCCCCTGGACCTGAGCCGTGGCGCGCGCCTGCGCCTGGCGTTGCAGGATCTGGGGCCGATCTTCATCAAGTTCGGGCAGATCCTCTCCACGCGGCGCGATTTGCTGCCCGAAGACATCGCCGACGAACTGATGCGCCTGCAAGACCGCGTGCCGCCGTTCGACTCGCAAGTGGCGGTCGATTTGATCGAAGCGCAACTGGGGCAGAAGATCAGCGACGTCTTCAGCCGTTTCGACATCGAACCACTGGCCTCGGCGTCGGTGGCGCAAGTCCACGCCGCTCAGCTCAAAAGCGGCGAAGAAGTGGTGGTCAAGGTCATTCGCCCAGGCCTCAAGCCGATCATCGCCCAGGACCTGGCGTGGCTGTTCATCCTCGCCCGCGCCGCCGAAAAACTCTCCGCCGACGCCCGCCTGCTGCACCCGGTGGACGTGGTGCAGGACTACGAAAAAACCATCTACGACGAACTCGACCTGCTGCGCGAGGCGGCCAACGCCAGCCAGCTCAAGCGCAACTTCGAGGGCTCGCCGCTGCTGTACGTGCCGCAGGTTTATTGGGACTGGTGCCGCCCCAAAGTGCTGGTGATGGAGCGCATCTATGGCATTCAGGTCACCGACCTGGCGACCCTGGCCGACCAGCGCACCGACATGAAGGCCCTGGCCGAACGCGGCGTAGAGATTTTCTTCACCCAAGTGTTCCGCGACAGTTTCTTCCACGCCGACATGCACCCGGGCAATATTTTCGTCAGCACCGTGAACCCCTGGAGCCCGCAGTACATCGCCATCGACTGCGGCATCGTCGGCAGCCTGACGCCCCAGGACCAGGACTACCTGGCCCGCAACCTGTTCGCTTTCTTCAAGCGCGACTACCGCCGCGTGGCGCAACTGCACATCGATTCGGGCTGGGTGCCGGCCGAGACCAAGCTCAATGAGTTCGAGGCGGCGATCCGCACCGTGTGCGAGCCGATCTTCGAAAAGCCGCTCAAGGACATCTCCTTCGGCCAAGTGCTGATGCGCCTGTTCCAGACCGCTCGGCGCTTCAATATGGAAGTGCAGCCACAATTGGTGCTGCTGCAAAAGACCCTGCTCAACATCGAAGGCCTGGGCCGCCAGCTCTACCCGGACCTGGACCTGTGGAACACCGCCCAGCCGTTCCTGGAACGCTGGATGCGCGAACGCGTCAGCCCCAAGACCCTACTGGGCAACCTGCAAAGCCAGGTCGAGCAATTGCCGCACCTGGCCAACATGACCCGCGACCTGCTGGAACGCATGTCCCAACCCCACGCCGCGGACCCCGCGCCGCCCTGGCACCGGCGCAAGGACGACTGGTTCCTGCGCCTGCTGGGCGCCGCGCACCTGGCAGGTGGCGCGGTGCTGGCGGCGGGCGGCCCGCTCGGTGAAGCAGGCCACTGGCCGGCCGGCGTGATGGTGGCCGTGGGCTTGTATCTGGTCGTGCGCCGATAGCCAGCCGGGGTATCGGCTGGCACACTGAAGCGAATTAGTTACAAGTTGCAAGCTGCAAGCGAATCGGCGGCGTGACCTAGGTTAGTAAGCTTTTACTTGCAGCTTGAAGCTTCAAGCTCGCCTCTTTTTCAGGAACTGAAAATGAATAACTGGCTGGACGAGATCAAATGGGACGCCGATGGCCTGGTGCCGGCAATCGCCCAGGATCACAAGACCGGGCGCGTGCTGATGATGGCGTGGATGAACCGCCAAGCGCTGCAATTGACCGCCGCCGAGAACCGCGCCATTTATTGGTCACGTTCGCGTGGCAAGCTGTGGCGCAAGGGCGAAGAGTCCGGCCACGTGCAGCATTTGCATGAACTGCGCCTGGACTGCGACGCCGACGTCATCATCCTGAAAGTCGAGCAGGTTGGCGGTATCGCCTGCCACACCGGCCGCCAGAGCTGCTTCTATCGCGTCTTTGAAAACGGTGCCTGGGCCACCGTCGACCCGGTACTCAAAGACCCGCACGCCATTTATTCGGACCACAAACATGACTGACACCCTGACCCGCCTGGCCCAGGTGCTCGAAGAGCGCAAAGGCGCCAGCGCCGACAGTTCCTACGTCGCCAGCCTGTACCACAAGGGCCTGAACAAGATTTTGGAAAAAGTCGGCGAAGAATCGGTCGAGACGATCATCGCCGCCAAGGATGCCGCCATCAGCGGTGACTGCAGCGATGTCATCTACGAAACCGCTGACCTCTGGTTCCACAGCCTGGTCATGCTCGCCCAACTGGGGCAGCACCCGCAGGCCGTGCTCGATGAACTGGAACGACGCATTGGCACCAGCGGGCATACCGAGAAAGCCTCGCGCCCGTCCACCTGAATTCAACTTCTAGAGAGGAAACGCAACATGGGCATTTTTGACTGGAAACACTGGGTCGTCATTCTGGTTGTCGTGGTGCTGGTGTTCGGTACCAAGAAACTGAAAAACCTGGGCACCGATGTCGGCGAATCGATCAAGGGCTTTCGCAAAGCCATGAACGACGACGAAAAACCGGCCGAACCCAACGCATCCACGGCGCAACCCGTGCCGCCGGTTCAGCCCCAGGCTTCGCCACTGAGCCAGCCGCACACGATCGACGTGCAGGCGCAAAAAGTCGAAGAGCCGATCCGCAAAGACTTGTGAGCACCCAATAAATGTTCGGTATCAGCTTCTCTGAACTGCTGCTCGTCGGCCTCGTCGCCCTGCTGGTGCTGGGCCCCGAGCGCCTGCCGGGTGCTGCGCGCACCGCAGGCCTGTGGGTCGGGCGCCTGAAACGCAGCTTCAACGCAATCAAGAATGAAGTTGAACGGGAAATCGGCGCCGACGAGATTCGCCGGCAATTGCACAACGAGCACATCCTGTCGTTGGAGCAAGAGGCCCGCAATATCCTCAACCCGCAGCAGAAAAACCCCGGCACGTTCACCCCGCCGGTACAGGAACCGCCCGCCGCGCCTAGCGTCGAGCCTGCTGCGGTTGTTACCCCGACAGAATCCGTGGCGGCTACCACCGCCGCTTCCGAGCCCACTTTGCCGCCGCGAGCCCCATGAGCGCTGATAAACCGGAACACGACCAGCACATGCCGCTGGTCTCGCACCTCACCGAGCTGCGAACCCGCCTGCTGCGCTGTGTCGCGGCGATTTTCGTGATCTTCGCCGGGCTGTTTGCCTTCACCCAGCAGATCTACACCTTCGTCTCCACGCCGCTGCGCGATTACCTGCCTGTCGGCGCGACGATGATCGCCACGGACGTCTCGTCGCCGTTCCTCACGCCGCTGAAGCTGACGATGATGGTGTCGCTGTTCCTCGCGATCCCGGTGATCCTGCACCAGATCTGGGGCTTCATCGCGCCGGGCCTGTACAAGCACGAAAAACGCATTGCCGTGCCGCTGCTGGTGTCGAGCATCCTGCTGTTCTACACCGGCATGGCGTTCGCCTACTTCCTGGTGTTCCCGCTGATCTTCAAATTCTTCGCCGCCGCCACCCCGGCGGGCGTCGAGATGATGACCGACATCACCAGCTACCTCGATTTCGTGATGACGCTGTTCTTCGCCTTTGGCGTGGCGTTCGAGATCCCCGTCGCCGTGGTGCTGCTGGTGTGGATTGGCGTGGTGGACGTCAAGTACCTGAAGAAGATCCGCCCCTACGTCATCATCGGCTGCTTCGTGGTGGGCATGATCCTCACCCCGCCGGACATCTTCTCCCAGACCCTGCTGGCGATCCCCATGTGGTTGCTGTTCGAGATCGGCATCCTCTTTGGCAGCCTGGTCAGCAAGCGCGGCGAGCACCCCGACGACCCGCCTTCGGACAGTGAACCCCAAGACCAGCCGCCAGCGACCCAAGCGTGAACCTGCTGCTGCTCGAAGAGGCCGACTTCATCGCGCCGGACCGCGCCGTGCTGGGTGGGCGGCGCCTGACCCATATGCAGGAAGTACACCGCGCCGCCGTCGGCGACAGCTTGCGGGTCGGGCGCATTGGCGGCTTGATGGGTTCGGCGCAATTGCTGCGCCTGGACAGCCATGAAGCCGAGTTGCAGATCAGCCTCGACCAGCCGCCGCCGGCCAAGCTGCCGCTGACCTTGCTGCTGGCCCTGCCTCGGCCAAAAATGCTCCGCCGCGTGCTGCAAACCGTCGCCGCCATGGGCGTGCCGCGGGTGGTGCTGGTCAACAGCTACCGGGTGGAAAAAAGCTTCTGGCAAACCCCGTTCCTGGAACCTGCCGCCGTGCGCGAGCAATTGATCCTGGGCCTGGAACAAGCGCGAGACACAGTGCTGCCCGAGATCATCATCGAGAAGCGCTTCAAGCCCTTCGTCGAAGACCGCTTGCCCGCCCTGGCCGCCCATACCCTGGGCCTGGTCGGCCACCCCGGCCCTTACCCGCCGTGCCCGCGCGGCCTCGACGAACCGGTGACCCTGGCCATCGGCCCCGAGGGTGGCTGGATCCCCTACGAAATCGACCTGCTGGCCAAGGCCGGCCTGCAACCGGTGCAACTGGGCGAGCGTATCCTGCGGGTCGAAACCGCCGTCACAGCGCTGCTCTCACGGTTGTTCTAAACGCTCCTGTAGCAAGCGGGCCGCTCCAGTTACAGACAAAGGTCTTACATCCAAATCCTACAGAACCCACAGCGACGGCCGATAAATCCCTTATAGAACCAGTTGTCTTTTCAGGGAGTTACAGCATGTACCGGTGGTTAGCCCATAGCTTGGGAAATGTGAGTGTCAATCTGAAACTCAGCATCGGCTTCGGCCTGGTGCTGCTCCTCACCCTGCTGATTACCCTGACCGGTTGGACCGGCCTGGGCCATGTGATCGAACGCGGCGACAAACTGGGCTTTATTTCCAGCCTCAATGAACTGACCAAAGACCTGCGTGCCGCGCGCCTGACCTACGAACTGCACCACGGCGAACAAGGCACCGAGGCGGTCAGCGACCTGTTGAATAAACTCGATGCCAGCCTGCAACAGGCCCGCACCTACATCACCCACCCCGAAGACGTCACGCTGATCGGCCAGCAACAGGCCGCCGTGGCCGAGTACAAGCGCGGTTTCGTCAATTTGGCCGAGGCCAACCAGAACCGGGAAGCCAACCGCGCCCAGCTCATCGCCACCGCTAATGCGGCGATGGCCAGCGTGGCGCAGGTGGAAAAATCCCTGCTGCAAGGCGAAAGCGTGGCGCAGTTCAACAGCGTCATTGAGTTGAGCAAGCTGATCCAGCAAGCGCGCTTCCAAGTGCGCGGCTACACCTTCAGCACCAAGGCCGAGGCCCTGCAACCGGCACTCGAGGCCGTCGACAACGCCCTGGCCTACCTCACCGGCCTGCCCGCCGCGCTGCCCGAGCAGCACATCGCCCACCTGCAACAGGCCAGCGAGGCACTCAAGGGCTACCGGGTGGCCGTCACCCAGTTCGCCCAGGCCCAGGAAGCCAACGTCGCGGCCCTCAAGCACATGGCCGACCAGGGCACGCGCCTGATGGACCTGAGCAACCAACTGACCGTCTCGCAAACCGCCAAGCGCGACAGCGAAGCGGCCAGCGCGAAAAGCACCCTGATGCTGGCCACCGTGCTGGCGCTGGCCTTCGGCCTGTTCGCCGCGTGGAGCATCACCCGGCAGATCGTCACGCCCCTGCAGCAGACCCTCAAAGTGGTCGAGCGCGTGGCCTCTGGCGATCTCAGCCACGACCTGGATGTGCAGCGCCGCGACGAACTCGGCCAACTGCAACAGGCCATGCAGCGCATGACCGTGAGCCTGCGTGAGTTGATCGGTGGCATCAGCGACGGCGTGACGCAAATCGCCAGCGCCGCCGAAGAACTGTCGGCCGTGACCGAGCAGACCAGCGCCGGGGTCAACAGCCAGAAAGTCGAAACCGACCAAGTGGCCACCGCCATGCACGAAATGGCCGCCACCGTGCAGGAAGTGGCGCGCAACGCCGAGGAAGCCTCCGAAGCCGCCGTGGCCGCCGACCAGCAGGCCCGCGAAGGCGACAAGGTCGTTGGCGAGGCCATCGCCCAGATCGAACGCCTGGCCACCGAGGTGGGCAACTCCACCGAGGCCATGAGCCATCTGCAACGCGAGAGTGACAAGATCGGCAGCGTGCTGGACGTCATCAAATCGGTGGCGCAACAGACCAACCTGCTGGCCCTCAACGCGGCCATCGAAGCGGCGCGCGCCGGCGAGGCGGGCCGTGGTTTTGCGGTGGTCGCCGATGAAGTGCGCAGCCTGGCCCAGCGCACGCAAAAATCCACCGAGGAAATCGAAGAGCTGATCGTCGGCCTGCAAAGCGGCACCCAGCAGGTGGCGACCATCATGGACAACAGCCGCACCCTCACCGACAGCAGCGTGGAACTGACCCGCCGCGCCGGGGGCTCGCTGGACAACATCACGCGCACCGTCTCGGCGATCCAGGCGATGAACCAGCAGATCGCCGCCGCTGCCGAGCAGCAAAGCGCCGTGGCCGAAGAGATCAACCGCAGCGTGCTCAACGTGCGCGATGTGTCCGAACAAACCTCGGCCGCCAGCGAAGAAACCGCCGCCTCCAGCGCCGAACTGGCGCGCCTGGGCGTGCACCTGCAAAGCCTGGTGGGGCGGTTTAAGGTCTGATACCCCGTAGGTACATCAGCCAGGGTTGGCTCTGCGTGGGCTGCCGTCATCGCGGGCAGGCCCGCTCCCACAGGTGAACTGTGGTGTGGGTGGGATTTTCATTTTCCTGCTCGCGATGGCGGCCCTGAGTGGTAGGGGTAAGACCGTTGCCACCCACAAAAAACCTCCCCAAAAGCCCTCTGCCCGGAGGGCTTTTTTTCTGAAATTTCTTACGCAATTTTCAGGTCGAGGCTTACAGGGCTGACGCCGATCAACAAGGACATGCGCTCCTCTCCTGACACCCGTCAGCCGCAGCGCCATGCCCTTCTTGAATCGTCGGAGGTTCATCATGTTTCGTTGGCTGACCCGCGCCGTGGACAACATCAATGTCCCCCTCAAACTTGCCCTGGGCTTCGGCCTGATCCTGCTCCTGACCCTGGCCATCGCCCTCACGGGTTGGAGCGCCCTGGGCACGGTGCTCTTTCGTTCGCAGACCCTGACCGAGCTGGCCCAGTTAGGCCTGAGCAGCAAAGACCTGCGCAACGCCCACATCATTTACCAGGACTCCAGTTCCCCCAAGAACCTGGAGGCCATCAGCCGTCATCTAGCGAAGATCGACCAGCAACTGGACAGTATCGCGCTGCGCCTCAAAGACCCGGTCAACCTCAGGCAAATCCAAGTCAGCGCCGGGTATGTCGGCAACTTCAGGAATCGCCTGGGGGAACTGGCGCCGGCCATCGAGCAACGCGAAACAGCCCGCAACCAACTCAAACTTAGCGCCAAGCGCACCAGCGAAGCCGTCGCCCGGTTCGCCAGCGACCTGCCCAACCAGGACGACCAGCAAGCCCTCAAACCCGTAGAGCAACTGCGCCAGGCTATGGCCCAAGTCGAAGACCATGTGCTGAGCCCAGCCTGGATCGCCACGTCCCTGCAAAGCTACGCCGATACCGTTATCAACGGCCTCGCTGCCGTGGAACGCGCCGAAGCGCAGTTGCAGGCGTTGCCCGCCCACATGGCCCCCCTCAAAGCTGCGCTGCTCGATTACCGCACCCAGATCAGCCTCATGAAGGATGCGCAACTGGGCACTGAAACGACCCATGAAAAAATGGCCCAGCAACTCGACGCCCTGCTCAGCGAGAGTGGCGACCTGAGCCGGGATCAATTGCGCAAGGCCGCTAACCAGGCTGATTACGCCAACACCTTGCTGGCCGCGGTCACCGCCGTCGCGATCCTGATCGGCATGTTCGCCGCGTGGCTGATCTCCGCGCGGATCACCGTGGCCCTGCACCAGACCCTGCAAGCGGCCAACCGCATCGCCCAGGGCGATCTGCGCCAGGACCTCGACACCCGGCGCCGCGACGAATTGGGGCGCCTGCAGCGCAGCATGCACAACATGACGCTGAACCTGCGCAGCCTGATTGGCGATATCGGCGAAGGCGCGATCCAGATTGCCAGCGCCGCCGAGCAACTGTCGGCGGTCACCGAACAAACCAGTGCGGGGGTCAACAGCCAGAAGGAAGAAACCGAATTAGTGGCCACGGCCATGACTCAGATGGTCGCCACGGCTCGCGAGGTGGCTCTACATGCCGAGCAAGCCTCCCGGGCCGCTGTGGAAGCCGACCAGCATGCTGGCCAGGGCGATCGCGTGGTCGGCGAAGCCATCGCCCAGATCGAGCACCTGGCCAGCGAGGTCAGCCATTCCGGGCAGGCCATGGAGCAGTTACAGCAGGAAAGCGGCCGCATCGGCAGCGTGCTGGACGTCATCAAGTCGGTCTCGCAGCAAACCAACCTGCTGGCCCTCAATGCAGCCATCGAGGCAGCCCGCGCGGGGGAGGCCGGGCGCGGTTTCGCGGTGGTCGCCGACGAAGTGCGCAGCCTCGCGCAGCGCACCCAGCAATCGGCCGAAGAAATCGAACAACTGATCCTAAGCCTGCAAAACGGCACCCAACAGGTCGCCAGCATCATGGCCAACAGCCAGAGCCTGACCCACAGCAGTGTCGAACTGGCCCGCCGTGCAGGGGAAGCGCTGAACCACATTACCCGCACCGTGGCCAGCATCCAGGAAATGAACCCACAGATCGCCGCCGCCGCCGAAGAACAAAGCAGCGTGGCCGAAGAGATCAACCGTAATGTGATGAATGTGCGCGAAGTGTGCGAGCAAACTTCGGCGGCCAGCGAAGAGACCGCAGCGTCCAGTATCGAACTGGCGCGTTTGGGTACGCATTTGCAGCGATTGGTGGAGAAGTTCAAGGTATGAAGCCGAACCGGGGCCAAAGGCCCCGGCCCGCCTTTACAGGACCTGACGCAAAAACGCTTGGGCGCGAGGGTCTTTGGGGGCGGCGAAGAACTCCGCCGGAGGGGCATCTTCGAGCAACTTGCCGTGGTCGAAAAACAGCACCCGGTCTGCCACTTCCCGGGCAAAGCCCATTTCGTGGGTGACGCAGACCATGGTCATGCCTTCCAGGGCCAGGGTTTTCATCACATCAAGTACTTCGCCGACCATTTCCGGGTCGAGCGCCGAGGTGGGTTCGTCGAACAGCATGACCTTAGGGTCCATGGCCAACGCCCGGGCGATGGCCACCCGCTGCTGCTGGCCGCCGGACAGGCGCGAGGGAAACTCGTTGGCCTTTTGCCCGATACCAACCTTCTCCAGCAGCGCCCGCGCCTTGGCCTCACGCTCGGCCTTGCCGCGCTTGCGCACGACTTTCTGTGCCAGGCACAGGTTTTCCAGCACGGTCATGTGGGGGAACAGGTTGAAATGCTGGAACACCATGCCGACTTCGCGGCGGTAGGCGTTGACGTCGGTCTTGGGGTCGGCCAGTTGCAGGCCATCGATGCTGACCGAGCCGGCGTCGAACTCTTCCAGGCCATTGAGGCAGCGCAGGAAGGTGGACTTGCCCGAACCCGACGGGCCGATCACCACCAGCACTTCGCCCTTCGCCACTTGGGTGGTGACGTGGTCTACGGCGCGCACGACTTGGCCGCGGGTGTCGAAGACTTTTACCAGATCGCGGACTTCAATCACTTTGCGCGAGCCTCCGCTCAAGCCGGCTGGCGATTTTCGACAGCGGCAGGTTAATCAACAGGTACAGGCCCGCCACGCAGAACAGGATCTCGAACGGCGAGAAGGACGTGGTGATGACCTCGCGCCCGCTCTTGAGCAGTTCGGTGATGGCGATGACCGACACCAGCGAGGTGTCCTTGACCAGGCTGATGAACTGCCCGGCCAGCGGTGGCAGCACTCGCTTGAAGGCTTGCGGCAGCACCACATGGCGCATCGACTGGCCAGCACTCAGGCCCAGAGAACGGGCCGCCTCGTCCTGGCCACGGGTGATGGACTGCACCCCGGCGCGGATGATTTCCGCCACATAGGCGCCGGTAAACAGCGACAGCGCAGCGATGCCCGCAATCTCCCGGGACAGGTTGAGCACCGTGCCGATGAAGAAGTAGAAGATGAAGATCTGCACCAGCAGCGGCGTGCCGCGCACCAACTCGATGTAGACGATGGACAGGTCGCGCAGGGTCGGGTTTTTCGACAACCGGCACAGGCCCGTGGCCAGGCCGATCACCAGGCCCAGCACGCCGGACACCACCGACAGCCAGAGCGTGGTCCACAAGCCCCACAGCAGCGGGCCGGCCGCCCAGTGCCGGGTTACGCCGATCACGTCGCCTTCGGCCACGTCATCGCCGCGGGCCACTTGCAGGCTGTTGTCGTCGACCGTCACGTGCTGCTCGGCCCCCGCGTCGTTGCGCAGGGTCACTTGCGCCTTGCCGCCGTTGCGCACCACTTCGCTGACGGTGGAAATCTCTGCCGCTCGTTGGGATTCTTCAGCGTGGTAGGCGAAATACTGGGGAACGCGGTTCCATCGCCATTCGTATGACATCAGCGAGGTGGCGTAATACAACGCGCCAGCCAGGCCGATCAGCACCAGCACGGTCAAAACGTGCCAGGGCCATTGGGCTTTTTTTTGTTTCATTGCAGGATCCGAAATGTATGTCGCCTGGGAGGCCTCTATCGCGAGCAGGCTCGCTCCCACACCGGACCAAGTAGGTCAATTGTGGGAGCGAGCCTGCTCGCGACAAGGGCAGCGGGTTGCCGTTGACACCCCACCGCCCTGCATAGCCTCACTCCATGTCTTTTAGCCAAGCGGTGTCTTTGAACCACTTGTCATGGATGCGATCGTAAGTGCCGTCTTCACGGATCTGGTGCAGGAAGTTGTTGATGAAGTTCAGGCTGTCGTAGTCACCTTTCTTCAGGCCGAACGCCAGGGGCTCGAAGGTGAACGGCTTGTCGAGGAACACCAGTTTGCCGTTGCCGACCTTGTTCACCGCGACCACGTTGTACGGCGCGTCGTAGATGAAGGCATCAGCCTTGCCGTTGACCACGTCGAGCACGGCTTCCTGCTCGTTGTCGTAGCCGTGGTATTTGGCTTTGGAGATCAGCTTCTTGGCGACCATTTCGCCAGTGGTACCAAGCTTGGAGGTGATGCGGTAGTCAGCGCTGTTCAGGTCTTTGTAGGACTTGATGGTGCCTTCCAGTTCCTTGCGGATCAGCAACGTCTGGCCGACCACGATGAAGGGTTCGCTGAAGTTCAGGCGCAGGTTGCGTTCCTGGGTCAGGGTCATGCCGCTGCCGATCATGTCGAACTTGTCGGTCAGCAGGGCCGGGATGATGCCGTCGTAGCCGGTGGAAACGGTTTCCAGCTTGACGCCCATGGCCTTGGTCATGGCCTTGAGCAGGTCCACTTCAAAGCCGATGATCTCGCCGCGTTTGTTGGTCATCTGGAACGGCATGTAGGTCGGGTCCATGCCCACCTTCAGCGTGCCGCGCTTGACCGCGTCGTCGATGGCGCCAGCCTGCGCCGCGTTGACCGAAACCAGTGCCGTGACGCCGAGCAGCAGCATCGAAAGATACTTCTTCATCATCAAGTCCCCTAAGCCATTTTATTGTTTGAGGCGAGTGCGCCTTGGGTTTCCTTGTGGGAAACCGGCAGATACATAGTTTTGTGACACCCATACGGGGAGCGATGCTAACCCACTCCCCCGACGGCACAAAGGTCTGGGCGGCAATTGTTGTTGCTTGAAGCACAAATAGCCGTAGGACATATCCCAACATAGAGCCGTGAAACCCGTCGCCCCACAAACAAAAACCCCGCGAGGTTCAGGTCGCGGGGTTCAGGTCAGGCGGGCAACGCCTGGGTGATGGCCGGTTTGAGCGGCAGCAACGGCGCATGGGGGTCAGCCTTGATCGACTGCCGCCAGGCACTGAGCCAGGCTTCGTGCCCTTCGCTCCAGACCTGCTCATGCAAACGGGCCAGGGCGACCGGGTCGCTGAGCAGCGCCAGGCGTTCGTTGTTGGCCAGCCCTTGCGGGCCGACTTTCAGGGCATGGCTCACCCGTTCGGTGCGCAGCGCCTCTATCGGCTCGGCCTGCCCGTGACGGGACGTGGCCAGGGCACAAGCCAGGGCGTTCTGCTGCGGGTCGACCACGGCACGGATGAAACCGTCCTTGAGGGCGTGCCAGCGGTTTTCATGGGTGTACTGGTCGGTGGCGAGCAAGGCCTGGGGCGGGGCGTATTCCTCGGGAATAAGGAACAGGCTTTCGTCGCGGGACTTGAGGCCCAGGCCCACACGGCTGGAAATCACCGATACCGGGATCGACAGCATCAGCGAACCGACGATCGGCACCAGCCACCAGAGGAAGCTTGGGTTGAGCCAGATCACCAACAGCGCCCAGAAGAACCCGAGCAGGGTTTGCGGACCGTGGCGCTTGACCGCTTCGCTCCACGGCGTGGAATCGTCATCACGCTGCGGCGAGTTCCAGGTTGCGGCCCAGCCCAAGAACGCGGCCAGCACGAAGCGGGTGTGGAAGATCATGCGCACCGGCGCCAGCAGCATGGAGAACAGCATCTCCAGCAGCATCGACAGGGTCACCTTGAACTTGCCGCCGAACTCTTTCGCACCCTTGGCCCAGATCAGGATGATGCTCAGCAGCTTGGGCAGGAACAGCAGCACGATGGTGGTGGAGAACAGCGCGATGGCTTTGTCCGGGTGCCATTGCGGCCACAGCGGATAGAGCTGGCGCGGCTCCAGGAAATACTGCGGCTCCATCAGCGTGTTGACCGCCAGCAGCGCGGTGGACAGCACGAGGAAGAAGAACCACAACGGCGCCGACAGGTAAGACATCACCCCCGTCAGGAACACCGCGCGGTGCACCGGGTGCATGCCCTTGACCAAAAACAGGCGGAAGTTCATCAGGTTACCGTGGCACCAGCGACGGTCACGCTTGAGTTCGTCCAACAGGTTCGGCGGCAGTTCTTCGTAGCTGCCGGGCAAGTCGTAGGCGATCCACACGCCCCAACCGGCACGGCGCATCAGCGCGGCTTCAACGAAGTCGTGGGACAGGATCGCCCCGGCGAACGCGCCTTTGCCCGGCAATGGCGCCAGGGCGCAATGCTCGATGAACGGCTTCATCCGGATAATGGCGTTGTGGCCCCAGTAGTGGGATTCGCCCAACTGCCAGAAGTGCAGGCCGGCGGTGAACAACGGGCCATATACGCGGGTGGCGAACTGCTGCATGCGCGCATAGAGAGTGTCCATGCCAGAGGCACGGGGCGCGGTCTGGATGATCCCAGCGTCCGGCGTGGCTTCCATCAGGCGCACCAGGCTGGTCAAGCATTCGCCGCTCATCACGCTGTCGGCGTCGAGCACCACCATGTACTTGTAGTCGCCGCCCCAGCGACGGCAGAAGTCGTCGAGGTTACCGCTTTTGCGCTTAACCCGACGGCGACGGCGACGGTAGAAAATCTTGCCAAAGCCCTTGGCTTCGCGGCAGACGTCCAGCCAGGCCTGTTGCTCGGCCACACAGATGTCGCTGTCGTTACTGTCGCTGAGCACGAAGAAGTCGAAGCGGTCCAGATCGCCCGTGGCGGCCACCGACTCGAAGGTGGCGCGCAGGCCAGCGAATACCCGGGGCACGTCTTCATTGCAGATCGGCATCACCAACGCAGTGCGCGCATTGGCCGGGATCGCCTCGTTGCCGGCGCTGGCCCCGGAGATGCGGTATTTGTCGTGGCCGGTGAGCAACTCGAGGAAGCCCATCAGCGCCGTCCAGAAACCGGCCGACACCCAGCAGAACAGAATCCCGAACAGAATCAGGATGCTGGTTTGCAAGGCATAGGGCAGCACTTGGGTGGCGGTTTGCATCAGCGGTTGGTGCAGGACTTCTTCAAGGTCAACGAAGGACCAGCCCTGGTAAGGCATGATGCCTTTCATATACCAGCCCGCGACGATGGTCTGGCCCAGCATCAACACCAACAAAATGTAGCGACGGATCGAACCGACAGTGCGCCAGCGCGCCGCCGGCAGGACGCGCTCGTCCTTGGGCGGCAACGGCGGGTTGCTGCGCCCGGTCAGGCGCCGCCAGCCACGCACGAGGATATTGGTGCGCCACGGCTCCGGCACCACTTTGGTGCGGCGGATCGGCGGCGTGGCCTTGAGGCACACCCGGCCTGCCGAATCGAGGGCCAGCATCTCGGCCTCTTCCAGCTCTTCGGCGCTGTTGAGCAGCAAACGGCTGCCCACCGAAGCCTGGGCGGCCTCGGCGGGGGCGTCGAAAGACGCGGACGAGAGACGTTCGTGCAGCTCGCTGAACGACCGGCAACCCGCCAATTCGGCGCGTTGCTCGTCACTCAGCGGTAGGTGCGCCAGGTACTCGAACAGAGTCTCTGGCCGGGCTTGAGGGTTACTCATCGGCTGGCAACTGGTAGCTCCAGGTCTCGGTCAGCACTTGTTCAGTCTTGACCGGCTCCGGGGTGGCGGTGGCCGCAGGTGCCGTTTCCGGCTGCGGGTCCTTCTTCGCGGTTTTTTCGCTTTGCTTGGCCGCGACCTTGTCAGCCTTGATGACGTGCGCGGTGTCTTGCACCGGCTCGGCGACCACCATGTCACGCACCAGGGCGGCACGCATTTCAGTAGCCTTGCCCGCGTCCTTGATCTTCAGGCGCAGGGTCAGGCGCCAGCCCTTGGTGTAAGGGTTGTAGCGCACGCTGTTTTCGACGACTTCGGCGTTGTCGCCGACGCTGACCTGGCTACGCACGGTGGCGTCCGGCAGCAACTTGGCCAAGGACGGGCCCTGGAAGTCCACCAGGTAGGCCACGCTGCCGTCGGGTTGGCGGATCAGGTTGGACTGCTTCACGTCACCGGTGGAACGCAGGGTCTGCATGACCCAGGCGCTGTCATCCGAATGCAGGGCGGCTTCGTCCATGGTCCAGTGCAGGCGGTAGCTGACATCCAGCGGCTGGCCTGGCTCGGGCATTTTTTCCGGGCTCCAGAACGCAACGATGTTGTCGTTGGTCTCGTCGGCGGTAGGGATTTCCACCAAGTCCACGGTGCCTTTGCCCCAGTCACCTTCCGGCTCGATCCAGGCACTTGGGCGTTTTTCGTAGTTGTCGTCGAGGTCTTCGTAGTGGCTGAAGTGGCGACCGCGTTGCAACAGGCCGAAACCGCGCGGGTTTTCCACGGAGAAGTTGCTCACCGACAGGTGTTTAGGGTTGTTCAGTGGGCGCCAGATCCACTCGCCGTTGCCGGCATGGATCGACAGACCGCTGGAGTCATGCAGTTCGCGGCGATAGTTGAGTACTTTCGACGGCTGATTGGCGCCGAACAGGTACATGCTGGTCAGCGGGGCGATGCCCAGTTTGCTGACTTTGTCACGCAGGTACATGCGCGATTTGACGTCAACGATGGTATCGCTGCCCGGACGCAGGATCAGGCGATAGGCACCCGTGGCACGCGGCGAATCCAGCAGGGCGAAAATCACCAGGTGCTTGTCGCCGGTTTTCGGGCGTTCGATCCAGAACTCGGTGAAACGGGGGAATTCTTCACCGGACGGCAACGCGGTATCGATGGCCAGGCCACGGGCCGAGAGGCCGTAGATCTGATCCTTGCCCACGACGCGGAAGTAGCTCGCGCCCAGCATGGTCATGATCTCGTCTTGCTTGTCCGCCTTGTTGATCGGGTACAGCACGCGGAAACCCGCGTAACCCAGTTGTTCGGTGGCTTTGGGGTCGAACTTGACGTCGCCGAAGTCGAAGCGAGTCGGATCATATTTGATCGGTTCGACGGTATTGGCCGTCACTTCGTTGATTTTCACCGGCGTATCGAAGTGCATGCCCTGGTGATAGAAGGACAGCTTGAACGGGGTTTTCTGATCGGCCCATTCGGCTTTTTCGGTACGGAAGCGAATTTTCTGATAGTCCGCGAACTTCATTTCACGAAATTCGTTCGGCAGATTGCTGCGCGGGGCTTCGTACTTTTGTGCCGCCAACTCTTTGGCCTTGGCCGCTACATCATCCAGGTTGAATGCCCATATTTGACCGGCGCTGAGCAGGCAAAGCAGGGCAGAACCCGCCGCCAGTGCGTTACGAAACCGTTTGGCAGACAACTTTGGTGCATTACAGGGACTAACAATCACGAGCAACCCTCGCCGAAAACAGATCAAAAAACCAACGGCCAGATAAAGTGCCGTCGCGGTCGGCTGTATGAAAAATCCGACCCCGCATGCCACTTTTGCCAAGTTGGCGAGCATTGTTCGGACTCCGCGGGGGGCAAATGATTCCCCACGCGGTTCCGGACAAGTCTCTACCTAAATCAAAATGGACCAACGAACGCTGATCCCCGTAGCGCGCGATTATCTAGTAGGCCGCGTGACAACGCATCAGGGGTAACAAAGTATTTATGGGTAAACCCCCCGCTTTCGGGCCGAAACAGCCGTAAAAACATGTTTCAAGCGCTTTCAGGCCTGTAGGAGAAAGGTCACAGGGCCGTCATTGACCAAATGCACCTGCATATCGGCACCAAATCTACCTGATGCCACATTGCCATGCACCTGCTGCGCTTTGCTCAATAAATAACCAAAGAGTTCTTCACCCAGTGCCGGCGGCGCGGCGGTGGAGAAGCTCGGGCGCAGGCCGCTGTGGGTGTCGGCGGCCAGGGTGAACTGCGACACCAACAACAAGCCGCCCTCCACCTGGGCCAGGGACAAGTTCATCTTGCCGTCGGCATCGCTGAACACCCGGTAATTGAGCAACTTGTGCAGCAGTTTGTCGGCGCTGGCGCGGGTGTCCTGGGGCTCGATGGCCACCAATACCAACAGCCCTTGGTCGATGGCGCCGACCACCTCCCCCGCCACGTCCACCCGCGCACCGCGTACGCGCTGCAACAGGCCCTTCATGCTTCCTCGGGCGCCAGGTCGAGCAGGCGCCGGGCCATTTGGTCGGCCGCCCGTACCAGGGCATCGGTGATACCCGGCTCGGAGGCGGCGTGGCCGGCATCGCGAATAATCTGCAACTCGCTATTGGGCCAGTTCTGGTGCAGTTCCCAGGCATTGTCCAGCGGGCAGATGACGTCGTAGCGCCCGTGCACGATCACCCCGGGCAAGTGGGCGATCTTGTGCATGTCGCGGATCAGTTGGTTGGGCTCAAGGAACGTGTTGTTGGTGAAGTAGTGGCATTCGATGCGGGCAATCGACAAGGCACGCTGCGCCTCGCTGAAGCGGTCGACCACCAGCGGGTTGGGGCGCAACGTGGCGCAGCGGCCCTCCCACAGCGACCACGCCTTGGCGGCGTGCATCTGGGCGATCTGGTCGTTGCCGGTGAGGCGCTTGTGGAAAGCGCCTAGCAGGTCGTCGCGTTCGTCCAGCGGGATAGGGGCGATGTAATCCTGCCAGTAGTCGGGGAACAGACGGCTTGCGCCCACCTGGTAGAACCACTCGATGTCCTGCTCGCGAGCCAGGAAAATCCCACGCACGATCAGCCCCAGTACACGGTCCGGGTGGGTCTGGGCGTAGGCCAGGGACAGGGTCGAGCCCCAGGAACCGCCGAACAGCACCCATTTTTCAATGCCCAGATGCTCGCGGATGCGCTCAAGGTCGGCGACCAGATCCCAGGTGGTGTTGTTTTCCACGCTCGCGTGGGGCGTGGAGCGCCCGCAACCGCGCTGGTCGAAGGTGACGATGCGGTACAGGTTGGGGTCGAAATAGCAGCGGCTTTGCGCGTCGCACCCGGAACCCGGGCCACCGTGGATGAACACCACCGGCAAACCTTGTGGCGAGCCGCTTTCGTCGACGTACAGGGTGTGGATGTCATCGACGGCCAGATCGTGCCGGGCGTAGGGTTTGATCTGCGGGTACAAAGTCTGCATTGCGCGCTCCGTGAGGGGTCGGGTCCGCCCGGGGGGGACTTCCATTAATCTGCCGTGGGGCATCATAAACCCGAATCGCGTAATGAGCATGCCCTGACCTGTGGCAGCGGGCGTGTGCCACGTCAGCGCGCCTGTGTACTGGTTGAAAAAACCGATCGCAAGCAGGCGTACTCCCACAGGTTTTCACCTAAGTTTCAAGCACCACTCACTGGGGGTGAGAGCGAGCCTGCCCACGATGGCCGCGCCACTCAGGCGTAGCGCCTTTGCCCCCATTCCAGCAGCCCTTGCAGCAGTTCCTTGAGCACCACTTGGGTGGGCGCGGCGAGGTCTGGGCGGTAGCGGAACGGCTCGAACTCTTCCATATAAGTGCACTGGCCCAGCTCCAGTTGCACGGCGTGGATATGCTCGGCCGGGTTGCCGTAGTGGCGGGTGATGTGCCCGCCCTTGAAGCGCCCGTTGAGCACATGGCTATAGGCCGGGTGCCCGGCGCAGATGGCCTCCAGCCTGCCCGCCAACTGTGGGTCGCAACTGGCGCCGTTGAAGGTGCCGAGGTTGAAATCCGGCAACTTACCGTCGAACAGATGGCCGATCACCGAGCGGATCGAGTGGGCATCGAACAACAGCGCGTAGCCGAATTGCGCCTTGAGCCGGGCCAGTTCCTGCGCCAGGGTGCGGTGGTACGGCGCCCAGATCTGCGCCAGGTAGGTGGCACGCTCCTCGGCGCTGGGCTCCAGCCCCGGGCGGAACAACGCCTGGCCGTCAAACAGCGTCGCCGGGTACAACCCGGTGGTGGCGCCGACATATAAAGGCTTGTCGTCGTCGGGCCGGTTGAGGTCGATGACAAAACGCGAATACTCGGCGGCCAGGGTGCTGGCGCCCAGTTCGGCGGCAAACTCGTAGAGTTGCGGAATGTGCCAGTCGGTATCGGGCAGGCTTTGCGCCGCCGGCACCAGGCCGGCCTCGACCGCCGGGGTCAGGCGCACGCCGGCGTGGGGCATGCTGATTAGCAGCGGCACCCGGCCTTGTTTGAAGTTCAGAACCTTATCCACTGCCCTCTCCTACAACGTGACATCGGCGCCGTGGCGCACGACGCGTTTTTCCAGGTCACCGCCCAGCCAATACGCCAGGTCGGCCGGCCGATCGATTTGCCAGGCCACGAAATCTGCCACCTTGCCCACTTCCAATGAGCCGTGGCTGTGCTCCAGGCCCAGGGCCTTTGCCGCGTGCAGGGTAGCGCCGGCCAGGGCCTCTTCCGGGGTCATGCGAAAACAGGTGCAGGCCATGTTCAGCATCAGGCGCAACGACAACGCCGGCGATGTACCGGGGTTGAGGTCGCTGGCGATGGCAATTTTCACGCCGTGCTTGCGCAGGGCATCCATGGGCGGCAACTGGGTTTCGCGCAGAAAGTAGAACGCCCCGGGCAGCAACACCGCCACCGTGCCGGACGTGGCCATGGCCGCCGCGTCGGCTTCGGTCATGAACTCCAAGTGATCGGCCGACAGCGCCTGATAGCGCGCCGCCAGGCTCGAACCGTGCAGCGACGACAGTTGCTCGGCGTGCAGCTTCACCGGCAAGCCGAGTTTTTGCGCGGCGATAAACACCCGCTCGACCTGGGCCGGAGAGAACGCCAGGTACTCGCAGAACGCATCCACCGCATCCACCAGGCCTTCAGCCGCCAGGGCCGGGAGCATTTCGGCGCAGATATGCTCGATGTAGGCGTCGGCGCGCCCGGCGTATTCGGGCGCCAAGGCGTGGGCCGCCAGGCAGGTGCTGCGCACCGTGGCTGGCAACTGCTCGCCGAGGCGGCGGATCACCCGCAAAATCTTGCGCTCGTTGGCCAGGTCCAGGCCGTAGCCAGACTTGATTTCCACCGTGGTCACGCCATCGCGCAGCAGGCTGTGCAAGCGTTTGCGGGCGCTGGCGAAGAGTTCGTCTTCGCTGGCAGCCCGGGTAGCGCGCACGGTGCTGGCGATGCCGCCGCCCTGGGCGGCGATCTCGGCGTAGCTCACGCCTTGCAGGCGTTGCTCGAACTCACCGCTGCGGTTGCCGCCGAACACCGCGTGGGTATGGCAGTCGATCAGGCCCGGCGTAACCCAGGCCCCCGCAAGGTCTTCGACATGGGGGTAATGCCCCGCCGGCAGCGCGCCACGCGGGCCGATCCACTCGATGTGCGCGCCGGATGTCACGATGGCGGCATCCTCGATGATCGAGTAAGTACCCTGGGCCATGGTTGCGACGTGGCAATGCTGCCAAAGAGTCTTCATTACAGCCTCCATAACTTATCGGTGGGACAGGGCCGGGTCGGGGCTGACCAGGGCCGGTTGCCCGGTCACCGGTTTGACCCACACCTTATAGGCGATCACCAGCAGCACGATCCACACCGCGCCTACCAGCAAGGCAGCCTGGGTGTCCGGGAAGTAGCCCAGCACGCCGAAGACGAACAGCATGAACACAATCGCCGCCGCCGGCGCGTAGGGCCAGAACGGTACGGGGAATTGCAGCTGCGCGACTTCTTCGCGGCTCATGGAGCGGCGCATGGCCACTTGGGTCAGCAGGATCATCAGCCACACCCACACGGTGGCGAAGGTGGCGATCGAAGCGATGACCAGGAACACGTTTTCCGGGATCAGGTAGTTGAGCACCACGCCGCCCAGCAGCGCTGCGCCCATCACCACCACGGTCATCCACGGCACACCCTGGCGCGACAGCTTGGAGAAGCACTTGGGCGCATGGCCCTGCTCCGCCAGGCCGTACATCATGCGGCCCGCGCCAAAAATGTCGCTGTTGATGGCCGACACCGCCGCCGAAATCACCACGATGTTGAGGATGGTCGCCGCCGAGCTGATGCCCAGGTGATCGAAGATCTGCACGAAGGGGCTGCCCTGGCTGCCGATTTGCGGCCACGGGTAAATGGCCATCAGCACGAACAGGGTCAACACGTAGAACAGCAGGATACGCAGCGGTACGGCGTTGATCGCCTTGGGCAGCACCCGTTGCGGGTCCTTGGCTTCGCCGGCGGTGATGCCGATGATCTCGATGCCGCCGAAGGCGAACATCACCACCGCGAACGATGCAATCAAGCCACCGATGCCGTTAGGCATGAAGCCGCCGTGGGCCCACAGGTTGCTCACCCCGGTGGCGTGTTCGGCGTTGGCCGAGTTGATGCCAAACAGCATGATGCCGAAACCACCGAGGATCATCGCGACGATGGCCGCCACCTTGAGCAGCGACAGCCAGAACTCCATCTCGCCGAAGACCTTGACGTTGCACAGGTTCAGGCCGCCGATCAGGAACACGATGCCCAGCACCCAGACCCAGCGCGCCACTTCGGGAAACCAGAAGCCCATATAAATGCCGAACGCGGTGACGTCGGCGAGGCAGACAATAATCATCTCGAAAGCGTAGGTCCAACCCAGGATGAAGCCCGCCATCGGCCCCAGGTAGGTGCTGGCGTACTTGCCGAACGAACCGGCCACCGGGTTGTGCACTGCCATCTCACCGAGGGCGCGCATGACCATAAACACCGCCGCGCCACCGATCAGGTACGCCAGCAATACCGCCGGGCCGGCCATTTGGATGGCCGAGGCGGAGCCGTAGAACAGCCCGGTGCCGATGGCCGACCCCAGTGCCATGAAGCGAATGTGGCGGGCCGATAGCCCGCGTTTCAAACCGGATGCTTGCTGTTGCATTTCTCGTCCTTAATTGTTTTTGTCAGAGAAAACCAATGGGCTGACTGAACCGGTAGCAAGCGGGCTTGCCCGCGCTGGGGTGCGTAGCAGCCACTTCAAATAGTGGCTTGAGCGACTATTGACGGCCGCTACGCTGCCGAGCGCGGGCAAGCCCGCTTGCTACACCTGGGTGTCAGAGGCTCGGCAGCAACTTGGCCAGGACCAGTTCGTTCAGGCAACGGGAGGCCAGCAGTTCGCTCGCGGCGTTGATGTCCGGGGCGAAGAAGCGGTCTTTCTCATAGAACGGGACTTTGCTGCGCAGGAGGGTGCGCGCTTGCTCCAGTTTGCTGGAGGTTTTCAGGCCATCGCGCAGGTCCAGGCCCTGGACGGCAGCGAGCCATTCCACGGCGAGCACGCCACGGGTGTTCTCAGCCATTTCCCACAAACGCTTACCCGCGGCCGGGGCCATGGAGACGTGGTCTTCCTGGTTGGCGGAAGTGGGCAGGCTGTCCACCGAGTGCGGGTGAGCCAAGGCCTTGTTTTCGCTGGCCAGGGCTGCGGCAGTCACTTGGGCGATCATGAAACCGGAGTTCACCCCACCGTTGGCCACCAGGAACGGCGGCAACTGGGACATGTGCTTGTCCATCATCAACGAGATGCGGCGCTCGCTCAGGGAGCCGATTTCGGCGATGGCCAGGGCCATGTTGTCAGCGGCCATGGCCACCGGTTCAGCGTGGAAGTTGCCACCGGAAATCACGTCGCCTTCGGCGGCGAATACCAGCGGGTTATCCGACACGGCGTTGGCTTCGATGCTCAGCACCTCGGCGGCCTGGCGGAACTGGGTCAGGCAGGCGCCCATGACTTGCGGCTGGCAACGCAGGGAGTACGGGTCCTGGACCTTGTCGCAGTTGTGGTGCGAATCGGACACTTCGCTGCGCTCGCCCAGCAGGTCGCGGTACGCGGCAGCGGCGTCGATCTGGCCTTTCTGGCCACGGGCGGCGTGGATGCGTGCGTCGAACGGCGAGCGCGAACCCAGCACCGCCTCAACGGTCAGGCCACCCAGGGCCAGGGCGCCGGCGAACAGGTCTTCGCCCTCGAACAAACCGCGCAGGGCATAAGCGGTAGACACCTGGGTGCCGTTGAGCAGCGCCAGGCCTTCTTTGGCGGCCAGGGTCAGCGGCGTCAGGCCGGCGACTTTCAGCGCCTCGGTCGCGCTCAGCCATTGTCCTTTGTAGCGGGCCTTGCCTTCGCCCAGCAGCACCAGGGACATATGGGCCAAAGGCGCGAGGTCGCCGGAAGCGCCCACCGAACCTTTGAGCGGGATGTGCGGGTAAACCTCGGCATTGATAAGGGCGATCAGCGCATCGATAACCAAGCGACGGATGCCGGAGAAACCACGGCTCAGGCTGTTGACCTTGAGCACCATAATCAGGCGCACCAGGGCGTCGCTGATCGGCTCGCCCACACCGGCGGCGTGGGATAGCACCAGGGAGCGTTGCAGGTTTTCCAGGTCTTCGCTGGCGATGCGGGTCGAGGCCAGCAGGCCGAAACCGGTGTTGATGCCGTATGCGGTGCGGTTCTCGGCCAGGATCTGCTCCACGCAGGCCACGCTGGCTTCGATCTGTTGCGAGGCGCTGTCATCCAGGCTCAGGGTGACCGGGTTCTGGTAAACGGCACGCAGTTGGGCAAGGGTCAGCTGGCCTGGGATAAGGTTTAGCGCAGTCACATTCGTGCTCCTTTTGAGAGTTTTATTAACAGCCCGTGGCACGCAACGGCTCGCCGGCTGTGGATTGTTCTGAAATCTCGCCCGGTTCCTGTGGGAACCCGGCCTGCCTGGCCCTGCTCGCGTGTAAGAAGCAGGCTCGCCCGCACTGGAGTGCGTAGCGCTCCTTCGCTTTTTAGGGCCGCTATCTACCTACGACAACGATGCGGTGGGGCTTGAGGCAGCGCCCGCGATAAACAATGGCGTGCAGTTTCCGGCACGCCAGCCTGGCGGGCAAATAAAGCGCGGCCTTTAGCCAGTAATCATCGGCAGGTTCAGGCCCTGTTCCTTGGCGCAATCGATGGCGATCTGATAGCCCGCATCCGCGTGGCGCATCACGCCTGTGGCCGGGTCGTTGTGCAGCACGCGCGCGATCCGCTCGGCCGCTTCGTCGGTGCCATCACACACGATGACCATGCCCGAATGCTGGGAGAAGCCCATGCCGACGCCGCCGCCGTGGTGCAGTGAGACCCAGGTCGCGCCGCTGGCGGTGTTGAGCAGGGCGTTGAGCAGCGGCCAGTCGGACACGGCGTCGGAACCGTCCTGCATCGATTCGGTTTCGCGGTTCGGGCTGGCTACGGAGCCGGAGTCCAGGTGGTCGCGGCCGATCACGATCGGCGCCGACAGCTCACCGCTGCGCACCATTTCATTGAACGCCAGGCCCAACTTGGCGCGCTGGCCCAGGCCCACCCAGCAGATCCGCGCCGGCAGGCCCTGGAAGGCGATGCGCTCGCGGGCCATGTCCAGCCAGTTGTGTAGGTGGGCGTCGTCCGGGATCAGCTCCTTGACCTTGGCGTCGGTTTTGTAGATGTCTTGCGGGTCACCCGACAGCGCCGCCCAGCGGAACGGGCCGATGCCACGGCAGAACAGTGGGCGGATGTAGGCCGGAACGAAACCGGGGAAGTCGAAGGCATTTTCCACACCCTCTTCCTGGGCCATCTGGCGGATGTTGTTGCCGTAGTCGAAGGTCGGCACGCCCATTTTCTGGAAATCCAGCATCGCCTTGACGTGGACGGCCATGGACTGCTTGGCGGCCTTGACCACGGCAGCCGGCTCGGTCTTGGCGCGGGCGCGGTATTCGTCCCAGGTCCAACCGGCAGGCAGGTAGCCATTGAGCGGGTCGTGGGCGCTGGTCTGGTCAGTGACCATGTCCGGGCGCACGCCGCGCTTGACCAGTTCCGGCAGGATCTCGGCGGCGTTGCCCAGCAGCGCGATGGAGATGGCCTTGCCTTCCTTGGTGTACTTGGCGATGCGCGCCAGGGCGTCGTCGAGGTCGCTGGCTTGCTCATCGACGTAACGGCTGCTGAGGCGGAAATCGATGCTCACCTGCTGGCACTCGATGTTCAGCGAGCACGCGCCGGCCAGGGTTGCGGCCAACGGCTGCGCGCCCCCCATGCCGCCCAGGCCTGCGGTCAGCACCCAACGGCCCTTGAGGTTGGCGTCGTAATGCTGGCGACCGGCCTCGACGAAGGTTTCGTAGGTGCCCTGGACGATCCCCTGGCTGCCGATGTAGATCCAGCTGCCGGCGGTCATCTGGCCGTACATGGCCAGGCCCTTGGCGTCGAGTTCGTTGAAGTGCTCCCAGCTCGCCCAGTGCGGCACCAGGTTGGAGTTGGCGATCAACACGCGCGGGGCATTGCTGTGGGTTTTGAACACGCCGACCGGTTTACCCGATTGCACCAGCAGGGTTTCGTCGTCGTTAAGGTTGGTCAGGCTCTCGACGATTTTGTCGTAGCACTCCCAGTTGCGCGCCGCGCGGCCAATGCCACCGTACACCACCAGTTCCTTGGGGTTCTCGGCCACTTGCGGGTCGAGGTTGTTCATCAGCATGCGCAGCGGCGCTTCGGTCAACCAGCTCTTGGCGGTCAGCGTGTTGCCGCGGGCGGCGCGGATTTCAACGTCACGGTACTTCGTAGGCTTTTGGCTATTGTCAGACACGAAAAAACTCCTCAGCAATCAATCCAAACCAACCCGGGCGGCGGGCGAGCAAGCCAGTGCGCAACCACTGCACAACGGCGAATCAGGGGACGATGGTTGAGTCGGCGCGACTCATACGCATACGTCTTTACTTGTACATACAAGCATATGCAATCATGCGGCCAACTTGCAAATCCGAGCTTCAGAAAAGTTCTGGGCAGGGTTGTAGAGCCCGTAGATCAAGGGAGTCTGAGAAATTCAGAGCACGACAAGAGAAATCAACAACGACGAACACGTTGTTACCGAAGCAAGGAAACGCCCCCGAATGGGGCGTTCAGTAACAACCGAGAAGGGCGAGGTAGCAGGTAAACGCAATGGCGGTGAACGATCAAAGTGTTGGCCTGGACTGGTCCGGGCTCCAGAGCCAGAAGGTGTAGCCGTAGTCGCCTTCCAACTTGGGAAAAATCGCGCCATCACGGAAATACTGCCGCGAACCCTCACGGGCGGGGCTGAACCACCAACCGGCGTGGGGGCAAGGCTCACCGCTGGCTTTGCG
>RCMZ01000146.1_pt1 | contig 44330 bp, 39 predicted proteins | sample 2041141 | NCBI WGS metagenome assembly RCMZ01 (sample SAMN09708263, study PRJNA481090) | Wastewater metagenome, whole genome shotgun sequencing project. | biome: sewage; isolation source: Davis station wastewater (DW) | place: Antarctica: Davis Station | collected 2010-03-01 | reverse complement strand
ACAGGCCGATGATCCGCTCCGTGCGCCAGCGCACAGACCCGCCATGCCGCGTGTTAGGCTGCACGAAAGCTCCGCCGTCCCCGGACCTCCCCACTCAGGAGCATCGCCGATGCCCGTCCCGTATGCCGTTCCCCCGCACAGCCCGATGCAGAACCATCTGCTCGCCGCCCTCCCCGCCACAGAGTTCGACCGACTGGCTCCGCATCTCGAAGAGGTGACGATGCCGCTCGGCGAAGTGCTCTACGAATCCGGCGGCCAGTTGCGGCACGTCTATTTCCCGGCCACGTCGATCGTCTCCCTGCTCTACGAACTCGAGAACGGCGCGTCGGCCGAAATCGCGGTGGTCGGCAACGAAGGCATCCTCGGCATCTCGCTCTTCATGGGCGGCGAAACGACGCCCGGCCGGGCCGTCGTGCAAAGCGCCGGGCACGGCTACCGCCTCAAGGCGCAGCTGCTGAAGGACGAATTCAACCGCGCCGGGCCGGTGCTGCGCCTCCTGCTGCGCTACACCCAGGCGCTGATCACGCAGATGACGCAGACCGCCGTCTGCAACCGCCACCATGCGATCGAGCAGCAGCTGTGCCGCTGGCTGCTGCTCAGCCTCGACCGCCTGTCCACGGATTCCCTGACGATGACGCAGGAGCTGATCGCCAACATGCTCGGCGTGCGCCGCGAAGGGGTCACCGAAGCGGCCGGGAATCTGCAGCGCGCCGGGCTGATCCGCTACAGCCGCGGCCACATCGAAGTGCTCGACCGGCCGGGGCTGGAGAAGACCGTGTGCGAATGCTACGCGGTCGTCAAGCGGGAATTCGACCGCCTGCTCGCCGATATTCCCAACGGCGATCCCTTCCACGTTCTCGGCCGCTCCAGCGTCTAGCACGCCCGCGTGCGGGCCTTGTGCGGACCTTCCGGCCGCCGTCGCTATGTACGCTGCCAAACAGACGGCATACGCCTTTCGCCCACAGAATTTTCGATGTTCATGCGCCGCGAGCGCTCGACGACGACGGCTTTCCCCAATGGCCGCCTCTCGCCGGGAACGAAGCCAGGCTTGCGCAAAGGAGGCGAAACGGCATGAAAAATCGAATCCTGATCATCACCGGCAATACCGACGACGCGAGGCGTCTGCAGGACGTTCTCGCCACGGCGCGGGACGGCCCCTTCGCCGTCGAGCGGGTCGCACGCCTGTCCGACGGGCTGGCGCGTCTGCGGACCGGCGGCATCGACGCGATCCTGGCCGACCCGGCGCTGCCCGATAGCCAGGGCATCGCCACCTTCGACCGGCTGTTCGCCGCCGCGCCGCAAACGCCGATCCTGACGCTGAGCGCGACCGACGACGACGCCCTCGCGGCGGAGGCGGTGCAGCGCGGCGCGCAGGGTTCCCTGTCGCGCCGCCACTTCGGCAATCCGCTGGTGCCGCAATCGCTGCGCAACATCATCCAGCGCAAGGCCGTCGAGGAAAGCTATTTCATCGAAAAAGCGCGCGCCGAGATCACGCTCAACTCGATCAGCGACGCCGTCATCGGCACCGACATGGCGGGCGCGGTCGACTACCTGAACCTCGCGGCGGAAACGATGACCGGCTGGACGAGGGAGGAAGCGCGCGGGCATCCGGTCAGCGAAGTGATGCGGATCATCAACGGCACGACGCGCGCCACCGAACCCAACCCGATCGAGCGGGTGCTGGAGCTGGACCTGCCGATGCAGCTGAGCGCCGGCACCATCCTGCTCCGGCGCGACGGCAGCGAGGCGGCGATCGAGGACTCGGCGGCGCCCATCCACGACTCGGGCGGATTCATCCGCGGCGCGGTGATCGTCTTTCACGACATCACCGCCTCGCAGGCGATGAGCGCGAAGATGGCCTATCTGGCGCAGCACGACTTCCTGACCCGGCTGCCGAACCGCATGCTGCTCAACGACCGCATCGCGCAGGCGATCTCCCTCGCCAAACGGCGCGGCACGCGCCTCGCCGTGCTCTTCCTCGACCTGGACAATTTCAAGCACATCAACGATTCGCTCGGCCACGCGACCGGCGACCAGCTGCTGCAATCCGTGGCGCGCGGCCTGAGCGCCTGCGTGCGTAGCTCGGACACGGTCAGCCGGCAGGGCGGCGACGAATTCGTGATCCTGGTCACCGAGGACAACTTCGCGGAAGACGCCGCGCTGACCGCCGACAAGATTCTCGCCGCGCTGGCCGTCTCGCACTCGATCGCCAAACACGAACTGCACGTCACGACCAGCATCGGAATCAGCGTCTATCCGGCGGACAGGCAGGACGCCGAAACGCTGATCAAGAACGCGGACACCGCGATGTATCACGCCAAGGACAAGGGGCGTAACAACTACCAGTTCTTCAACAGCGACATGAACGCCCGCGCGGTCGAACGGCAGCTCATCGAAGCGCATCTGCGGCACGCGCTGGAGCGCCGGGAGTTCGTGCTGCACTACCAGCCCAAGATCAACCTCGCGAGCGGCCGGATCACCGGCGCCGAAGCCCTGCTGCGCTGGCAGCATCCCGAGTGGGGACTGATCATGCCCGAGCGCTTCATCGCGGTCGCCGAGGATTGCGGCCTGATCGTCCCGATCGGCCGCTGGGTCCTGCGCGAAGCCTGCACCCAGACGCGCCGCTGGCAGGACGCGGGCCTGGCGCCGGCGACCGTCGCCGTCAACATTTCCGCGCTGGAGTTTCGCAGCAAGGACTTCATCGAGAGCGTGCGCGCCACCCTGAGCGAAACCGGCCTGGAACCGTGCCGCCTGCAACTCGAAATCACCGAGAGCGTGCTGATGCGCGACGCCGAATCCAGCGTCGGAATCCTGCAGCAGCTCAAGGCGATGGGCATCGATCTGGCGGTGGACGATTTCGGCACCGGCTACTCCAGCCTGAGCTACCTGAAGCAGTTTCCGATCGACACCCTCAAGATCGACCGCTCCTTCGTGCACGACATCGACGCGAACAACGGCAACGGCATCATCGTCAGCGCCGTGATCGGCATGGGGAACAACCTCAAGCAGCGGGTGGTGGCCGAAGGCGTCGAGAACGAAGGGCAGCGGAACTTCCTGCAGGCGCACTGCTGCGAGGAAGGCCAGGGCTACCTGTTCAGCCGTCCCCTCGCCGCCGAGCCCTTCGCCGCGCTGCTGGCGGCGGGCGTCCCCGCCGGCGCGGACGCGGCGTAGGCGCGGGCGCCCGCGCCACGGGCGGCGTCCGCCGCGCCCGCCTTTTCCGCGGGATACACCCGCCGCCCCCTCTGGACGACATCGCGCGGACGACGTACCGTGTCGCCCTCACGCCGATTGCGGACTACGCCAATCATGAATCCTTCCCCCGAATCCCGGGCTGCCTCGCGGCTCGAAACGCTTTCCGTGCGCGGCCTGCGCTACGCCGTGCGCCACTGGGGCCCGGCGGAGGCGCCGCCGCTCTTCCTGCTGCACGGCTGGATGGATTCGTCGGCCACCTTCCAGTTCCTCGTCGAGGCGCTGACCGGCGAGTGGCACGTCATCGCGCCCGACTGGCGCGGCTACGGCGCCTCCGAGTGGCTGGGGCGCCCGTACTGGTTCCCCGACTACTACGCCGACCTCGACGCCCTGCTCGGGCACTACTCCCCGGAACGGCCGGTGCGCCTCGTCGGGCACAGCATGGGCGCCAACATCGCCAGCATCTACGCGGCGGCGCGGCCGCAGCGCGTGACGCAGCTGGCGATGCTCGACTTCCTCGGGCTGAAGGCGACCGCGCCGCAGGACGCGCCGGGGCAGCTCGTGCAGTGGCTGGATGCGCAGACCGCGCCGCCCGAACTGCGCGCCTACGCCGATTACGCGGCGCTGGCGCGGCGCCTGCTGGCGGTCAACCCGCGCCTCACCGCCGAGCGCGCCGACTTCCTCGCGCGCCACGTCAGCCACCGCCTGCCCGACGGCCGCGTCGGCATGGCCTGCGACCCGTGGCACAAGGTACCCTCGCCGATGCGCTACCGGATCGACGACACGCTCGCCTGCTGGCAGCGCATCGCCGCGCCGACGCTGATGCTGATCGCCGACCGGGGCTTCGTGCAGGAACGCTTCGGCGACGCGTCCGCGCAGGGCGACGAACGCGCGGAATACGCGCGGCGCCTGGCCTGCTTCGCCGACGTCGAGACGCGGACCATCGTCGACGCCGGCCACAACGTCCAGCACGACCAGCCGGAGCAGGTGGCGCGCGCGCTGGAAGGCTTCCTGCGGCGCGACTGAAACAAGGGACGCGACGAACGCAACGAAAAAAATGACTCGACGCCTCTCGTTTCTCAGGTGAGCCGGAACGAACGCGGGACATGAAACGCCTTATCCTTGCAACTCGTCGCGCCCGCTACGCCCGTTGCGCTCGTTGTATTCGTCGTGCTTAACCCGCTGTCCAGAATGCCCCCTTCCGCCCCCCGCCGCATCGCCCACCTCGACATGGACGCCTTCTTCGCGTCCGTCGAGCTGCTGCAATACCCGGAACTGCGCGGGCAGGCGGTCGTGGTCGGCGGGCGCGGCACGCCGCCGCCCGAGCGCCGGCCGGACGGCAGCCTCGCCTGCGCACGGCTGCGCGACTACGTCGGGCGCGGCGTCGTCACCACCTCGACCTACGAGGCGCGCGCGCTCGGCGTGTTTTCCGCGATGGGCATCATGAAATCGGCGCAGCTCGCGCCGGACGCCGTGCTGCTGCCCGCCAACTTCGACGCCTACCGCCACTACTCGCGCCTGTTCAAGGCCGCCGTCGCGGGCATCGCGCCGCACATCGAGGATCGCGGCATCGACGAGATCTACATCGACCTCGGCGAGGTGCCCGGAGAAACGCGCGCCATCGCGCAGGCGATCAAGAACGCGGTGCGCGCCGCGACCGGCCTTTCCTGCTCGATCGCCGTCGCACCGAACAAGCTGCTCGCGAAGATCGGCTCCGAACTCGACAAGCCCGACGGGCTGACCGTGCTCGGCATGGACGATCTTCCCACGCGCATCTGGCCGCTCGCCGCGCGCAAGATCAACGGCATCGGCCCGAAGGCCAACGACAAGCTGGCGCGCCTCGGCATCCGCACGATCGGCGAACTGGCCGGCGCGGCGCCGGAATTCCTCGTCGCGCACTTCGGACGCAGCAGCGGCGAATGGCTCTGGCGCGTCGCGCGCGGCATCGACGACCGCCCGGTCGAAACCAGCTCCGAGCCGCGCTCGGTGAGCCGCGAAACGACCTTCGAGCGCGACCTGCACGCCCGCCAGGACAAGGCGCAGCTCACCGAAATCTTCACCTGGCTGTGCCTGCGCGTCGCCGACGACCTCACGCGCAAGGGCTACGCCAGCCGCACCATCGGCATCAAGCTGCGCTTCGACGATTTCCACACCGTCACGCGCGACCTGACGCTGCCCGCGCCCACCGCCGACGGCGCCGCGATCCGCCGCGCGGCCGGCGAATGCCTGCGCCGCGTTCCGCTCGAACGGCGCATCCGCCTGCTCGGCGTGCGCGCCGGTGCGCTCTGCCCGATGCAGGAAGCCGCCGCCGAAACAGCGATGCGGCAGCAGGAATTGCGCTTCGACGACCCCGCGTAAGCGCGCCGCCCAAGCCGGCGCGAGTGTGCGCCAGCGTACGGAAACGCCCGTGCGGACGCTGCAGGATGGTCCTCGTCGCCCGTTGCGAATGCCGCCGCCCGGCGGCCGCAGGAACGCCTGGCTGCCGTACCCGCCCGGCGCCACGGTTCGCGCCGCGCGGCGACTCGACTGAACGAGGAGGTCACGCGATGACACATCCGGACAACGGCGCCGGACGACGCCCGCCGGGCCGGCGCCGCGATCGCCCCCGCCAGTTCTTCGTCCGCCTGCTGCTCGTCGCCGCCGCGCTGCTCGGCGGCTGCGCATCGCTGCCGCCGGGCGCCGACTTTCCCAAGACGGCATCGCAGGCTTACGCGCACCCGGAACAGACGACGCTCGGCCGGAAATTCGCCGACGCGGCGCGCACGCACGACGGCGATTCCGGCTTCCGCATCCTGACCCAGGGCGTCGACGGCTTCCTGACGCGGGCGCAGATGATCGGCGGCGCCGAGCGCTCGCTCGATCTGCAGTACTTCATCTTCCGCAACGACGACACCGGGCAGTTGCTCGCCGAAGCCCTGCTGCACGCGGCCGACCGCGGCGTGCGCGTGCGCCTGCTGCTCGACGACGGCGAAACGATCGAAGGCGATGACCAACTGCGGGCGCTGCAGGCGCATCCGCAGATCACGATCCGCTTCTTCAATCCCTTCGCCTATCGCGGCCACGTGCAGTTCTTCCGCTTCACCGAATTCCTCTTCAACAGCGCGCGCCTCGACTACCGGATGCACAACAAGCTACTCGTCACCGACAACGCGCTGGCGCTGATCGGCGGGCGCAACATCGGCGACGGCTATTTCCAGATCGATCCCGAGGCGCAGTTCGGCGACGAAGACGTGCTCGCCGTCGGGCCGGTCGTCCGCCAGCTGTCGGCGACCTTCGACGACTATTGGAACAGCGCTCTGGCGATCCCGGCCGAGGCGCTCGGCGCCACCTCGGCGGCGGCCCTCGACGCCTACCGCCGGGCGCTCGCCGAGCACCGCCGGCAGCTCAAGGCGGAAGGCGCCGACTACGCCCGGCGCGCGGCCTCCGGCGAACCGCTGACGGGCATGCTGAACGGCAGCCTGCCGCTGGTCTGGGCACCGGCACGGGTGGTCTGCGACAGCCCCGACAAGTCGCGCACCGAGAAGGGCGAGATCGTCGGCAAGCTGATGCACCGCGCGGTGGCGGACGAGGTCGCGCAGGTCCAAAGCGAGCTGCTGATGGTTTCCCCCTACCTGATCCCCGGCGACGAGGGCATGGCGCTGTTCCGCAATCTGCGCCAACGCCAGGCGCGGGTCGGCGTGCTCACCAACTCGCTGCTCTCGGCCAACGTGCTGATCGCGCACGCCGGCTACACGCGCTACCGCCGGCCGCTGCTCGAAATGGGCGTCGAACTTTACGAGGTGCGCACCCGGCTCGGCTCGGCGCAGGGCAGCGGCCAGTCGAAAGCGATGACGCGCTTCGGCACCTACGCCCTGCACGCCAAGCTGTTCGTCTTCGACCGGAAGAAGCTATTCATCGGCTCGATGAATTTCGACCAGCGCTCGATGCACCTCAACACGGAAATCGGCCTCATCATCGACAGCCCGGAACTGGCGCGGCAGACGGCGGCGCGCTTCGCCGCGATCGTGCAGCCGGCGAACAGCTACCGCGTGCTGCTGCAGCCGGACGCGGCCGGCGGCGTGCCGCGGCTGCGCTGGCGCACGCTGGAAGACGGCACGCTCGTCGACTACGACGCAGAGCCGGCGCAGAGCGGCTGGCAGCGCTTCAAGTCCGATTTCCTCTCGCTGCTGCCGCTCGACCGGGAGCTGTGATACGACGGACGGCGCGCCGCCGGCGGGCGCGCAGCGCTCAGGCGCCGCCGCCCCCTTCGCCGAACAGCCAGTCGCGGAAGGCCGCGACCGACGGGCGGCAGGCGACGGCCTCGGGCATCACCAGGAAATACGCGTAGGGCGACGGCACGGAAACACCGAAGGGCATGATCAGGCGCCCCGCCGCGACGTCGGCCTCGACCAGCGGGCGCAGCGCGAGCGCGACGCCCTGCCCGTCGAGCGCCGCCTCGACGGCGAGCACGGCGTTCGAGAAACGCGGCCCGCGCGCCGCATCGACGACGCCCGCGCCGACGCCGGCGGCGCCCAGCCATTGCGCCCAGCCGGCCTGCCGGTCGGCGTCGCCTATCGTTTCGTCGTGGATCAGGACGTGCCGGCGCAGGTCGCCGGGGACGGCGAGCGGGCGCTCGGCGCTCGGCAGGCGTGGGCTGCACACCGGCACGCAGTCGGGCGCGAAGATTCTTTCGACGCGAAAACCGGCGTAGTTGCCGGTCCCGTAGCGGATCGCCACCTCGCTCGCCGCGTCGCGCGGATCGACCATGCCTTCCTCGAAGACCGCCGTCTCGCCGCGCCGGTCGACGGTGTCGGCGCTGCTCGACAGGCGCAGTTCGATGTCGGGATGCGCCGCCGAGAAGCGCGGCAGGCGCGGCACCAGCCAGCGCGAGGCGAACGACGGCGGCGCGGTCACCGTCAGCGCGCCGTTGCCGGGAAGGCGCGTGGTTTCGACGGCGGCGGCCAGGCACTCGAAGCCTTCGCGGATCTTCGGCAGCATCGCGGCGCCCTGCAGCGTCACTTCCAGCGCGCGCGTCAGGCGGCGGAAGAGCGGCAGGCCGAGATAGCTTTCGAGCGCCTTGATCTGCTGGCTGACGGCGGCCGGCGTCACGTGCAATTCCTCGGCCGCGCGCTTGAAGCTCAGGTGGCGGGCGGCGGCTTCGAAAGCGCGCAGGGCGGACAGCGGAGGCAGGCGGTAGCTCATGGGGCGTTCCTGGCGGGCGGAGTCGGGCAATCGGTGAAACGACGGAACGGCGAAACGTCGGGACTGCGAAGCGCCGAAGCGGCAACGAAACGACGATTAAGTTTCTCTAAACCATTGCATCATAAAGTGTCGTTTGCCGCACCGCAACGCGCTGTCTATCGTTACGTCCAGGCCGTCGCAACGGCCATTCCCCAGAGACCCAATAAGGATTGAAGACCATGAAACACTCCCTGTTCGCTGCCGCCCTGCTTGCTCTGGCACTGACCGCCTGCGGCCAGAAGGAAGAGGCGGCGGCGACGCCAGTCGCGCCGGCCGTCGCCGAACCGGCCCCCGCCCCGCTCGCGCCCGCCGAAGCGGCGACCCCCGCCCCGGCTGCGGCCGAGAGCGCCCCGCCGGCCGCCGAAGCCGCCCCCGCCGCGAACACGCCGGACGCCACGCTGAAGATGAAGTAAGCGGCGCCCCGCCAGCGCACCCGCGACGGTTAATTTTTTCTAATCCGTCGCGTAAAAAAATGTCGTTCGTTGCCGCATTACGCTTTTGCTAAATTTGCAGCGTCTCCTCCAGACCTTTCATGCGCGTTTGTGTTCTGGATTTGAGCCCGCCCCGTGCGGGCTTTTTTTTGGCCCGGCAGATTGCTGCAATGCAGCGTCGCAGGACGAGACCGACCCTCTTTAAACTCTCCGAACCCCAGGAGCACTGCAGACCATGAGTGGAGCATCACGTATCCAGTGCGCCGCACTGCGCGGCAAGATCATGACGGCCGAAGAAGCCGCCCAGCTGATTCCCTCCGGCGTGAATGTCGGCATGAGCGGCTTCACCGGCGCCGGCTACCCGAAAGTGGTGCCCTCCGCGCTCGCCAAGCGCATCATGGACGCCAACCTGTACGGCAAGAAATTCAAGATCGGCGTGTGGACCGGCGCGTCGACCGCGCCCGACCTCGACGGCGCGCTGGCGATGGTCGACGGCATCGAGATGCGCCTGCCCTACCAGTCCGACCCGACCTGCCGCAAGCGCATCAACGCCGGCGAGATGGAATACATCGACATCCACCTGTCGCACGTCGCGCAGTTCGTGTGGTCCGGCTTTCTCGGCAAGCTCGACATCGCCGTCGTCGAAGTCGCCGGCATCCTCGAAGACGGCCGCCTGATTCCCTCGTCGTCGGTCGGCAACAACAAGACCTGGCTCGACCAGGCGGACAAGGTCATCCTCGAGGTGAACTCCTGGCAGAACCCCGACCTCGAGGGGATGCACGACATCTACTACGGCACCCAGCTGCCGCCCAACCGCCAGCCGATTCCGCTGACGCGCGCCCATGACCGGATCGGCGAGCCGTATCTGCGCTGCGATCCGAAGAAGGTGATCGCCGTCGTCGAGACGCACAGCCCGGACCGCAACTCGGCCTTCGCGGCGCCCGACGAGAACTCGCGCAAGATCGCCGGCCACATCCTCGAATTCCTCGAACACGAAGTGAAGAAGGGCCGCCTGCCGGCCAACCTGCTGCCGCTGCAGTCGGGCGTCGGCAACATCGCCAACGCTGTGATGGGCGGCCTCAACCAGGGGCCGTTCGAGAACCTGACGGCCTACACCGAGGTGCTGCAGGACGGCATGCTCGAGATGATCAAGTCGGGCAAGCTGACCTGCGCCTCGGCCACCGCCTTCTCGCTCAGCTCCGGCGCGCTCGCCGAACTGAATACCGACCTCGCGCGCTTCAAGGACAGCATCATCCTGCGCCCGCAGGAAATCTCGAACCACCCGGAAGTGATCCGCCGCCTCGGCGTGATCGCCATGAACGGCATGATCGAGGCCGACCTCTACGGCAACGTGAATTCGACGCACGTGATGGGCACCAAGATCATGAACGGCATCGGCGGCTCCGGCGACTTCGCGCGCAACGCCTACATCTCGATCTTCATGACCCCGTCGCAGGCCAAGGGCGGCGAGATTTCGTGCATCGTGCCGATGGCCTCGCACGTCGACCACACCGAGCACGACGTGCAGATCCTCGTCACCGAGCAGGGCCTCGCCGATCTGCGCGGCCTGTCGCCGAAGCAGCGCGCCAAGGCGATCATCGAGCACTGCGCCCACCCGCACTTCAAGCCGGCGCTGAGCGACTACTACAAGCGCGCGCTCGACCACTCGCCCGGCAAGCAGACGCCGCACCTGCTCGAAGAAGCGCTGAGCTGGCACGTGCGCTACCTGCGCAACGGCTCGATGTCGCCGTCCTGAGGAGTCTCCGATGATCGTCCGCCCGCGTCCGCACTGGATCCACCTCCTCTTCGTCCGGCGCGGCTCGCTGGTGCGGCGCATCCTGCCGCAGCAGCTCTTCGTCTTCCTGCTTTCGTGCGCCGTCGTCTGGGCGCACGGGCAGCTCTTCCACTGGAAGGTGACGCTGACCTCCAGCCCGTTCTCGCTGCTCGGCGTGGCGCTGGCGATCTTCCTCGGCTTTCGCATCAACGCCAGCTACGACCGCTACTGGGAAGCGCGCAAGCTGTGGGGCACGGTCCTCGTCGAAGCGCGCAACCTGGCGCGCCAGGCGCTGACCCTGACCGGCACCGGCACGCACGTGCGCCCCTTCGTGCTCGGCCTGATCGCCTTCGCCGTCGCCATGCGCAACCAGCTGCGCGGCGACGCCAACGACGCCGGCCTCGACGGCCTGCTGCCGCCGGAGATGCTGCCCCGGGTCCGCACGGCGCGCAGCGCGCCGGCGCTGATCCTGCTCTGGCTCGGCGAACGCCTGCACCGGCGCCGCGAGTGCGGCCGCCTCGACCCGATGCTCGCGCAGCACATGGAACGCTCGCTCGACGGACTCTCCGCCGCGCTCGGCGGCTGCGAGCGCATCGCCAACACCCCGCTGCCCTTCACCTATTCGGTGATCCTGCACCGCTCGTCCTACCTCTACTGCATGCTGCTGCCCTTCGGCCTGGTCGACTCGATCGGCGCGATGACGCCGCTCATCGTGACCTTCGTCTCCTACACCTTCTTCGCGCTCGAAGCGCTGTCCGACGAGATCGAGGAGCCCTTCGGACGCATGCCCAACGACCTCGCGCTCGACGCCATCGTCGCCGGCATCGACGCCAGCCTGCGCGAAATGATCGGCGAGGCGCCGCCGCCGGCGCCGCAGCCGAACGCGGATTTCGTGCTCAACTGAACGGCGCCGGCGCCCTCAGAGCCAGCCGGCGCGCCGGAAGCGGTAGTAGAGGGCGACGCAGGCGACGCCGATGGTCAGCAGCGCCGTCGGGTAGCCGTACTCCCACTGCAGTTCCGGCATGTGCTGGAAGTTCATCCCCCAGATGCCGGCGAAGGCGGTGGCGACGGCGAAGATGCCGGCCCAGGCGGCCAGCTTCTTGTTCACTTCGCTCTCCTCGATGGTGACCATCGACAGATTGACCTGGATGGCCGTGCCGATGGTGTCCCGGATCGTGTCGAGCGACGCGTTGATGCGCGCCAGGTGGTCGCCGACGTCGCGGAAGTAGTCCCGGCTGTTGGCGCAGACGGCGGCGCCGCGGCTGCCGGAAAGCTTGCCGACCGCTTCCTCGAGCGGAGCGACGGCGTGCTTGAGGTAGGTGATCTTCCGCTTCAGGTCGTACAGGCGCTCGATATTGGCCCGGGCCGCGCCCTTGGCGAAGATCTGTTCCTCGATCTCTTCCAGCTCCGATTCGAGCCGGACCATGATCGGGAAGTAGCGGTCCACCACGGCGTCCATCAGCGCGTAGAGGACGAAGCTGGAGCCCTGGCCGAGCAGATGCGGCTCGCGCTCGCAGCGTTCGCGCACGCCGAGAAAATGCTGCTGGCTGCGGTTCCTGACCGACAGGACGTAGTTGCGGCCGACGAAGACATTCACCTCGCCGACGTTGAATTCGCCCCGCTCCTCCTCCAGCACGTGCATCACGGCGAACACCGAGTCGCCGTACTCTTCGATCTTCGGCCGCTGGTGGCCGTGGCGGGCGTCCTCCACCGCCAGTTCATGCAGATCGAACTCCTCCTTCATCTGATCGAGTTCCTGCGGCGTCGCGTCGCGCAGCGCCACCCAGACGAAGCAATCGGGGCGTGCCAGATAGTCGCTGATTTCCTCGACCGACAGATCGGCCAGACGCGCCCCGTCGCGGTAGGCGACGCAGTTGATCAGCATGTTTCATCCTTCGGGAAGTCGACAGCGCGCATCGTGAGCCATTTTGCGCATTTCGGCGAGCACCCGCGCCCGCGCCAGGGCCGGGAAGAGCGTTTTGCAGCGCGGCGAGCATGTCCGCGGCCGGCCGTAGGACAGGGCGTCCAGCACGCGATGGACCTCGTGCGCCGTGCCGCAGACCGGGCAGATGTGCAAGGCCATGCGCGCTTACGCCGCATGTCCGGCGTAGCGCGCCAGAGCCTCGGCCCGGCTGGCGACCGCCGACGAAACGATGAAGGTTTCCCGGCCGCAGACGTTCCCCAGGGAGAGCGCGAGACTGAGCGCCGCGACGCCCGCGACCGCCATCCGCACCGGGCGCCCGTAGCCGGACAGAAAGAGCCGGATGCCTTCGACGCCCATACCCGTCGCCGGGAAGCGCATCGCGACGACGGCCTTGCCGGGTTCCAGGACGGCGATTTCAAGCGCCTCGCGGCTAGAGGCGATGCCGATGCACAGGTCAGAACTCATGTTTTCCTCGCTTTCGATCGATCAATTGCCGGGCCGCTCGCCGGGCCAGTCGGCGAAGGCCTGCCGGGCCTCGCGCGCCGCCTCGCAGCGGCTCAGGCGCTGGCGGAACCGGCGGTCGGCAAACATGCGCGTGGCTTCGGCCAGAATCTCGAAGTGCGCGGCGGAAACCTGCTGCGGCACCAGCAGGACCAGAACGTCGGAGACCGGCAGGCCGTCCGGCGCCGCGAAGGGAATCGCCCGCCGCAGCCGCGCATAGACGCCCCGTACGCGGTGGAGCTCGCCGATGCGGGCATGGGGAATGGCGACGCCCGCGCCCAGCGCGGTCGACCCGAGCCGCTCCCGATGGGACAGGCTCTGGAAGACCGACGCCCGGGGCAGGCCGTGGGCCGCCTCCATATGCCGGGCGATTTCCTGCAGCAGCCGGCTTTTGCTCGGCACTTCCAGGTTCAGGAAGATGTCTTCCGTCGACATCAGTTCGGCGATGGCACTCAATCGTGTTCTCCGCTCGATGCGAATTCCGGGGGCTGCAGCCGGCCCCCGGCCGCCTCAGAATGTCCGGCTGATCGAAAGGACGGCGATGCCGCGACCGGCGTCGCGCGTGCGGCTGCCGTTCTGGACGTTCTGGCTGCTCAGCGAGCTGGAGAAGCAGTAGAACTCGCTCTTGCCGCAATCCCCCTTGGCGTCGGTGCCGACGTAGGCCGCCCCGAGCACCCAGCCCGCGACGTCCTTGCTCACGCCGAGCTTCCAGTCGCTGTAGCTGCCGTTCGCCACGTTCCTGAAATCGAGACGGCCGATATGCGCGTTGATGCCCCAGCCGTTGCCCAGGGGGTAGCTGGCGGACAGGTCGAGATAGTTGCTGCCCTTGCTGTCGGGCATGGCGAAATAGTCGCTGACGGCGTGCGAGTATTTCAGCGAGAGGAATTTCCACGACGCGGCAACGTAGAGTTCGGTGTTGTCGACCCGGCCGCTGTTGGTCTTGCCGGCATTGCTCGTGGTCAAATCGGTGCCGGGGTAGTAGTAGTAAAGGGCGCCGACATCGACGCCGAAATCGCCGGAATCGCCGAAAGTCGTCTTGTAGCCGCCGTAGAAGTCCATCTCCAGATTGCCTTCCGGATAGCCGGCGCCGGAAGAGACGTTCGAGTTCCAGTTGCCGGCGTAGAAGCCGCTGGAATGGACGTAGTCGAAGCCGCCCTGCAGCGCCGGACGACCGAAGGTCTGGTCGATGCCGCGAAAGCGGTAGCTGCTGAACAGGCCGATATTGGCCGTCAGAACGTGCTCGGACGCCGGCGCCGCTTCGCCCGCATTGGCGAGCGCTTCGCCGGCCGTGACCGGCGCCGCGAATCCGGCGGCCAGGGGAATCGCCGCCAGAGCGAGCAGGAATGGGAAGTTCTTTTTCATCGAGGTCTTTCCGTAGTCGGTTGAAGAAGGGAAGCAAGCGCGCCATGCGGAGCGGGCGCGTGCCGCCGGGCGATCGCCCAAGCGCCTCCGCGGCGGTTCTTTGCGTTTTCTGTCGCTGGATGCGGGTCGGCCGAAAGGGCGCCGACGGCGGCGAAGCGGAGGGACCGCCGACGCGGTCCGGCCCCGGACGTCACCGCGCCCTTGCCGGAGACGACCGACCGGCCGGCGGCGAGCGCGGGCATCGGAGAAGGAATCTCCGCGCCGGAAATACGGACAGTCTTCATAGTTCGACCCCGAGCACATTGCGACGGGCTCATGCTATGAAAACCGGTATAAAAACTCTCGAAAATCCAAGGGGTTGAGATATAAAAAAGCGGTAAAACCCCGGCCCCGAGGCGCTTCCCGGAAGCCGGCGCCCCCCGGATGCGGCAGACGCCGGCATCCTCGGCGTAAAATGGCGGACGTCGCCCGCGCCGGGCGTCAGCGCCCCGGCGGCCGCCGCCGGCCGCCCGCCCCACTCTCGCGAAACGCCCGATGCCCCCTTCCGCCCGACCGCCCTCCCCGCCGGCCACGCCCCGGCTTTCTTCGCTGCAGCGCTGGCTGCCGCTGCTCGCGCTCGCCGTGCTCTCGCTGACCTGGGGTTACACCTGGGTGCTCGCCAAGCAGGGGCTGGGCTACGCGCCGCCCTTCGCCTTCGCCGCCGAACGCTGCGTCGGCGGCGCCATCGCGCTGTTCGTCGCGCTCAAGCTGATGGGGCGCCCGCTGCGCCTGGAGGCGCCCGGCCCGACGCTGGGCATCGCGCTGACGCAGGTCGCCGGCTTCATGGTCTTCCAGACCTGGGCGCTGGTCGAGGGCGGGCCGGGCAAGACGGCGGTGCTGATCTTCACGATGCCGATCTGGACGCTGCTGATGGCCTGGCTGGTCCTCGGCGAACGCATCCGCGGCGGGCAGTGGCTGGCCGCGCTGAGCACGCTCGGCGGCCTGCTCCTGATCATCGAGCCGTGGGACATGCACGCCAGCCTGTTCAGCAAGTTCCTCGGCGTCATGGCCGCGCTGTGCTGGGCGACCGGGACGATCCTGATCAAGCGCCTGCGCGCCGGCCGCAAGGTCGACCTGCTCGCCCTCACCGCCTGGCAGATGGCGCTCGGCGCGCTGCCGCTGGTGCTGCTCGCGCTGCTCGTTCCCGAGCGGCCGACCGACTGGTCGCTGCACTTCGTCGGACTGCTCGGCTTCATGTCGGTGGTCAGCACGGCGATGTGCTGGTGGCTGTGGATCTACATCCTCGACCGCGTGCCGGCCTGGGAAGCCAGCCTCTCGGTGCTCGGCACGCCGGTCGTCGCCATCCTCTCGTCGCGCCTGCAGCTCGGCGAGGACTTCAAGTTCAGCGAAGTCGCCGGCATCGTGCTGATCGGCGGCGGCCTGCTGCTGCTTTCGCTGCTCGGCTGGGCCAGCGCGCGCCGCGTCCTGCAGGCGCGGCGGCCGGACTGAGGCGGCCGGCGGCCCGCCGCTCCGGCGCCGGGCCGCGTCTCAGGCGGCGAGCCTGGGGTGCGCCTGCTTCTCGTAGAGGAATTCGAGCACCGCGGCGCGGCAGTCGATGTAGCGCGGCTCGTGCGCCAGCTCCAGCCGGTTGCGCGGACGCGGCAGATCGACGCTGAGGATTTCGCCGATGGTCGCCGCCGGGCCGTTGGTCATCATCACGATGCGGTCGGCGAGCAGCACCGCCTCGTCGACGTCGTGCGTGACCATCACCGTCGTCGCCCGCGTCGCCGCGCAGATCTTCATCAGCTCGTCCTGCAATTTGGCGCGCGTCAGCGCGTCGAGCGCGCCGAAGGGCTCGTCCATGAGCAGCACCTTGGGCTGCATCGACAGCGCGCGGGCGATGCCGACGCGCTGCTTCATGCCGCCCGAGATCTCGTTCGGGTACTTCTGTTCGGCCGGCAGCAGGCCGACGAGTTCGAGCGCGGCGAGCGTGCGCTCCTTGAGCCGTGCCTTGCCTTCCCGGCCGCCGAAGACGCGCTCGACGGCGAGGTAGACGTTGTCGTAGCAGGTCAGCCAGGGCAGCAGCGAATGATTCTGGAAGACCACCGCGCGCTCCGGCCCCGGCCCGCCGATCTCGCGCCCGTCGCAGAGCAGCACGCCGGCGGTCGGCGCGGCCAGCCCGGCGATCAGGTTGAGCAGCGTCGACTTGCCGCAGCCCGAGTGGCCGATCAGCGCGACGAACTCGCCCGGTGCGATGGCGAGGTCGATGTCGCGCAGGGCGACGAACTTGCCGTTTTTCGTGTCGAAGGTCTGGCCGACGCTTTCGACGCTGACGAATTTTTCCATGACGGTTCTCCGGTGGCGACGGTTCAGGTGTTCTCGTAGGTGAAGCGCTTGGCGAGCATGATCAGGAACTGTTCGAGCAGCAGGCCGACGATGCCGATGACGAAGATGGCGATGATGATGTGTTCGACCTTGAGGTTGTTCCATTCGTCCCACACCCAGAAGCCGATGCCGACGCCGCCCGTGAGCATTTCGGCGGCGACGATGACCAGCCAGGCGGTGCCGATCGACAGGCGGATGCCGGTCAGCATGTAGGGCAGCACGGCCGGGAAGAGGATGCGGGTGACGACCTTCCATTCCGAGAGCGCCAGCACGCGGGCGACGTTGAGGTAGTCCTGCGGCACGCGCTGCACGCCGACGGCGGTGTTGATGATCATCGGCCAGATCGAGCAGATGAAGATCGTCCACGTCGCCGCCGGATCGGCCCGCTTGAACACGAGCAGGCCGATCGGCAGCCAGGCCAGCGGGCTGACCGGGCGCAGCAGGCTGATCAGCGGATTGACCATGGCGTTCATGAACGAGAAGCGGCCGAGCACGAAACCGGCCGGGATGCCGACCAGTGCCGCGAAGCCGAAGCCGATGGCGACGCGCTGCAGCGAGGACAGCACGTTCCAGCCGATGCCCTGGTCGTTCGGCCCGTTCTGGTAGAAGGGATCGGCGAAGAGGACGACGGCGGCCTGCCAGGTCTGCAGCGGGCCGGGCAGGCCGCTGGCGCTCAGCGTCGCGAGGTGCCAGATGCCGATGAACAGGGCGAAGCCGATCAGCGGCGGCAGCGCGCGCTTGAGGAAGGCGCGCAGCCGGGCGCGGCGCACCGCGGCCGCAGCCGCGCGCGCCGCGATGGCGGCTTCCAGGGCGGCTTCCCGCTGGATTTCCTTGAGCGCATCCGTGTGCGCATCCGTATGCGTTTCCGCGCGCGCCGCCGGCGGCGTTTCTGCGGCCGCCGGCGGCTTGGCGGCGACGATGGATAGGGCAGTCATCTCGATCTCCTGTGCGTGGCGCGCCGGTCGGCGCGCATCAAACCTTGACCTTGAAGGCGGCGGCGTATTTCTTCGGGTCCTTGCCGTCCCACAGCACGCCGTCGATCAGCTTGTGGCTGCGCATCTCGCTCTTCGGCAGCGCCACGCCGGCCATGCCGGCGGCGTCGCGGTAGATGTCGATGCGGTTCACCTTCCTCGCCACGGCAAGGTAGTCCGGGTCGTCCTTGAGCAGGCCCCAGCGCCGGTGCTGCGTCATGAACCACATGCCGTCGGAGAGGTAGGGGAAGTTCACCGCGCCGTCGCTGTAGAACTTCATGTAGTTCTTCTCGTCCCAGCTCTTGCCGAGACCGTTGGCGTAGCGGCCGAGCATGCGTTCGAGGATGACGTCCATGTCCGTATTCACGTAGGACTTCTGCGCGATCGTCTCGGCCGTCTTGCGCCGGTTGGCCAGCGAGGCGTCGATCCAGCGCCCGGCTTCGAGGATCGCGGCGCTCAGCGCGCGCGCCGTGTTCGGATACTTCGCCGCCCACTCGGCCGAGGTGCCGAGCACCTTCTCCGGGTGATCGACCCAGATGTCCTGCGAGGTGACGGCGGTGAAGCCGATCTTGTCCATGATCGCGCGGTTGTTCCACGGCTCGCCGACGCAGAAGCCGTCCATGTTGCCGACGCGCATGTTGGCGACCATCTGCGGCGGCGGCACGGTGATCACCTTGACGTCCTTCATCGGATTGATGTCGTGGGCCGCCAGCCAGTAGTACAACCACATGGCGTGCGTGCCGGTCGGGAAGGTCTGCGCGAAGGTCAGTTCGGGCGTTCCGGCGGCGCGGCCGGCGATCAGCTTCTTCAGCCCGGCGCCGTCGGTGACGCCCTGCTCCTTCAGCTTGTTGGCCAGCGTGATGGCCTGTCCGTTGTGGTTCAGGCCCATCAGCACGTTCATGTCCTTCTTCGGCCCGCCGATACCCATCTGCACGCCGTAGACCAGACCGTAGAGCACGTGCGCCGCGTCGATCTCGCCGTTCACCAGCTTGTCGCGCACCGAGGCCCAGGACGCTTCCTTGGTCGGGACGATCTTGATCCCGTACTTCTTGTCGAAGCCCATCTCGGCGGCCATCACCACCGAGGCGCAGTCGGTCAGGGGAATGAAGCCGACGCGCACTTCCTTCTTCTCGGGCGCATCCGAGCCGGCGGCCCAGACGCCGGCGGGCGCGATTCCCATCAGCGAAGCTCCGGCGCCGGCCGCGGCCAGCTTGAGAAAGTCGCGGCGGGCACGCGAAGCAGCTTCCGGGGTGAGTTTGCTGTCGTCCATTTCATTCTCCTTGACCTCGAAAAAAATACGGGCGCACATCCGCGCCCTCGGTCAGAAAGCACGGATGGACGCCCTTGTCCGGTGGAGCTCCTGGCCCCCGACACGATCACCGTTGACCGCGTCTTTGCCACACTCATCGCAACGAGCGTGCCAGCCGGCGAATTTCCGAAAAAACGCTTTCACTTCATGAGGATGGAGAGAAACGGAAGGAACGGGGGGACGCCGCGCACCGCACTACTGCGGTGCAGCATGCGGTATCCGAAGCACTAATAAAGGGATGAAAGCCCGCGCGGCAGGGTGCAACGGGCCGCGCCAGCCGCACTCAGGCGGACGGAGATGAAGGGGGCGAAGAAGAAGAAGAAGAAGGCGCCGGTGCCGGCGCCTCACGCGCCTCGGCGATCTCGAACGTGACGCATTCGGCGCCGGCGTTCGCCGCCGGCCCGCCGAAGCTGAGCACGCCGCGTCCGCGCAGCGGCATTTCGTGGTTGCGGATGAAATGCTCGGGCTCGCCGTCGAGCGTGACGAAGGTCCCGTTGCTGCTCCGGTCGACGAGGACGAAGCGCGAGCCGCGCCGCTCGATGCGGGCGTGGATGCGCGAGGCGCGCGGGTCGCCCAGACGGAAATCGCTGTCGGCATGGCGCCCGATCGTCAGCAGCGGCCGGTGCAGGTCGAGCACCATGTCGAGCGCCTTGTAGCGCAGGTACATCAGCCCCTCGCCGGCGCCGCGCGAGATCATCAGGCGCAGCGAGAAGGGATCGAACTTCTGCCAGTCGACGGAGAACACGCCGAGGCGCCGCTGGCCGCTGGCCAGCGCGAGACCGGGCAGGCCGCGCGCGACGAGCGGCATCCAGGGCAAGGGACTGGCGCGCCGGGGCATGCTGAACAGCACCTGACGCGGCGCGGCGAGATCGGACAGGCTGGTCGCCGCGTTGCCGCCCGCCTCCGGGAAGAAGCGTTTCTCGGCGCTGGCGTGGCCGCCGCAGACGCCGACGCCGACCGTCAGCGGCATGCCCGAGAACGGCGGCAGCGCGACGACCCGGCGCTGGATTTCGATGGCCGACTGGAGCGCGTCCTCGCTTTCGGGAAAATAGGCCATCACCTTGGCGTCGGCGCGCTCGACGACGGTTCCGCCGAAGCTGACGACGACGTTGCGGATGCGCTTGGAAAAACGCCCGAAGGCGTGCTCCGCCTCGCTCCCGGCCATTCCGCCAAGCTCCGGCCCGGCGCCGCTCACGCTGGCGCACAGTACCGACAGCCCCTGTTCGCTCCCGCCCATGCCCGCTCCCTCCGCACCGCCCTCGATGCCGCCGCGCGCGGCGCCGCAGCTTCCCGCGCCCGCCGTGCTTCCCGCTATCCGCGCCTGAGCGCCTGCACCCCGCCGCCCGCCTTACGCCGGCGCCTGAACCTCGACGATTTCCTCGACCCACGCCTGCCGCCCGCTACACCGCCACCTGACGTCGACGCCGTACAGGCGCACGCCGTATATCCGTTGCGCATCCTCAGCATAGGCCGGGCGCGGGTCCTGCGCCAGCACCTCGCGGACCAGCGCCGGCAGTTCGGGCCAGCGCCCGGCGTGGCACGCGAGCTGGGCCTCGGCGGCGGCGCTGAAGCCGACCGCGAGCAGCGGCGGCGGGCCGTCGACGAAGCCGCCGCGCGCTTCCGGCAGGCTTTCGACGAAGGGGATGTAGGGCTTGATATCGAGGATCGGCGTGCCGTCGACCAGATCGACGCCGCCGAAGCGCAGCACGACGCCGTCGCGCGTGTCGATGGAAAGCAGTTCGACGAGCGAGAGGCCGAGCGGATTGGGGCGGAAGGGGCTGCGGCTGGCGAAGACGCCGACGCGCTTGTCGCCGCCGAGGCGCGGCGGGCGCACGGTCGGGCTCCAGCGTCCGGCCGTTTCGTGAAAGACGAAGGTCAGCCAGACGTGCGAGAAGGCCTCCAGCCCGCGCACCGCTTCCGCCCGGTCGTAGGGCGGCAGCAGGCGCAGGCTGCCGCGCGCGTGCGGCGCGAGGCGCGGCTGGCGCGGGATGCCGAACTTGTCGGGGAAAGGCGTGGCGAGGCGGCCGAGCGGGGAAAACGAAAAATCGGCGGCAGCGGCGGCGAGAGAAGCCGCGGCGGAAGAAACAGGGGATTCGGCGGGGGCGTCGGTCATGATCCCGCCGATTGTGCCAAAGCGCGGGCGACGCGGCCAGCCGCAAACTGCCGGCCGCGCCGCCCGCGCCGGATTTCAGGCGAGCGCCGCGAGCGCCGCCGCGTAGTCCGGCTCGTTCTTGATCTCGGGTACCAGTTCGCTGTGCAGCACCGTGTCGTCGGCGTCGAGCACGACCACGGCGCGCGCCGCGAGGCCGGCCAGCGGGCCGCTCTTCAGCGCGACGCCGTAGGCTTCGAGGAAATCGCGGCCGCGCAGGGTCGACAACGTCTGCACGTTGTCCAGCCCTTCGGCACCGCAGAAGCGGCTCTGCGCGAACGGCAGGTCGGCCGAGATGCAGAGGACGACGGCGTTCGCCGCCGCGCCGGCGCTCTGGTTGAACTTGCGCACCGACATCGCGCAGGTCGGCGTGTCGATGCTCGGGAAGATGTTGAGGATCTTGCGCTTGCCGGCGAAGGCGGCGAGCGCGACGTCGGACAGGTCCTTGCCGACCAGCGTGAAGGCCGGCGCGCGCTGGCCTTTCTGCGGCAGATCGCCGCCGACTTCGACAGGATTTCCGGCAAGGGTGACGGTACTGGACATGGCTGACTCCTTTGCGAAACGGGTCGTGGAACGAAGAATGAAGGGCTGGACCCCGCGCGAGGCGGACATCCGGGAGATGCCCGCGGCGCGGCGCGCGGACGCCGCGCCCCTCAGACTAATCGAAAGCGCGGCGTGCGGCCAGACGGCCGCGCCCCCGTGCGGCGCGGCCGGGCAAGCTTCAGCGCCGCGCGATCGGGAACAGCCGGTCGTAGCCGAGGTTGAAGACCAGCGCGTACGCGGTGTAGGCCAGCGCGAGGCCGATGTCGGCGATCAGCGCATCGATCCAGGGCAGCGCCGTCCACCACACGATCACCGGCAGCGTCAGCAGCAGCAGGCCGCCCTCGAAGCCGCAGGCGTGCAGGCAGCGCACGGCGAACGGCCGCCGGTCGGCGGTGCGCCCTGTACGGCGCCCCTCGATCCAGTCGAAGGCCGTGTTGTAGGCGCCGTTCCACAGCGCGGCGATGGCCGCCAGCACGGCGAGCAGGCCGAGCGATTCGCTGGCCGGAACGCCGCTCGCCCAGGCGAAGGGCGGCGTGATCAGCAGCAGGCCGCCGACCTCGAAGAGGACGATCTGGCGCAGGCGGTCGGGCAGCGAACGCAGGGCCGGGGCGGCGGGAGAAAGCGAACTGGGGGGGGAAGGATGGTTCATGAACGGACTCCGCGAGCTTCCGGGTCGTCCCGAAACGGATAGGCCGTCGCGCGGGCGGGGTCGTCCCCGCGCCGGAATCGAGCGATGCGACGCAGGGCGAAGTATAGCAACACCGGATCGCCGGGGCGCGGCGTCCCGCCGGCTTCAGGAAAACAGCTTGGCCATGTCCAGCACGTCGCGCGCCACCTCGGCCATCGGCTTGCCGCGCTCCATCGCCAGCTTGCGCAGGGCGTGGTAGGCGCCGTCTTCGTCGAGGTCGCGCGCCTTCATCAGGACGCCCTTGGCGCGGTCGATCAGCTTGCGGTCGGAGAGCTTGCGGTTCGATTCGGCCAACTCCTGGCGCAGGGCCTGGTGCGCCTCGAAGCGGGCGCGCGCGACTTCGATCAGCGGCTTGATCCGCTTCGGGTCGAGGCCGTCGACCACGTAGGACGAGACGCCGGCGCGCATCGCGTCGCGGATCGTGTCGCCGGCGTCGTCCTGCGTGAACAGGATGACCGGCCGCGGCATGTGTTCGTCGACGACGGCCAGATGCTCCAGCGTGTCGCGGCTCGGCGATTCGGTTTCGATCAGGATGAGGTCGGGCTGCAACTTCTCGACCTCGTGCGCGAGACTGGCCGAATCGGGCAGGATGGCCGCCACCTGGCAACCGGCGAGCGCCAGCCCGGCGCAGATTTCGCCGGCGCGCGTGCGCGATTCGTCGATCACCAGGACGCGCAGCATGCTCACGCCTCCGGCGCGGCCCCGGCCAGCGCGACGACGTGCGCGGCCATCGCCTGGACGATGGGCTCGGCCTCGCCGACGGCGCCCGCCAGCTCGAAGCTCGCCTGCGGATAGCGGGCGCGCAGTTCGTCGAGCAGGAGCGGCACGTCGCGCTTCAGATGCCCGCCCTGGGCGATGAACATCGGCAGCACGACGAGGCGGTCGTAGCCCTCGGCGAGCAGCGCTTCGGCGCAGGGCGCGAGCTGCGGGCTCATGAATTCGAGAAAGGCGAGTTCGACGCGCAGCGCGGGCGCCTGCGCGCGCACGGTGGCGCATACGCGGCGCATCGGGCTCGCCCATTCGGGGTCGCGCGCGCCGTGGGCGAAAAGGATGAGAGCGGTTCTGGTCTTGGGCATGGGTGGACTTTAACGCAAGGACGCCCGGGGCGCGGGCAAACGAAGCGGATTCGGCGGTCGGCGGTCGGCGGTCGGCAGTCGGCAGTCGGCAGTCGGCAGTCGGCAGTCGGCAGTCGGCAGTCGGCAGTCGGCAGTCGGTTGACCGGGCGGACGGCGCCGCGTTCGCCGCGGCGCTCAGATTTCGATGAACACCGCATCGCCCTCGACGCGCGTCGGGTAACGGCGGGCGCAGCCGACGTCGGGCGCCACCGCCTCGCCGTTGTCGAGGCGCAGCTTCCAGCCGTGCAGCGAGCAGGTCACCTGCTCGCCGTGCACCAGCCCCTGCGAGAGCGGTCCGCCCTTGTGCGGGCATTTGTCGCGCAGCGCGAAGACGGCGTCCTGCGCGGTGCGGAAGACGGCGATGTCGCCTTCCGCCGAGCGCACGACGCGCGCACCGAGTTGCGGGATGTCCTCGACCTTGCAGACCCTTTTCCATTCAGCCATTTTCGTTCTCCAAACCATTCATCGATCATCAAATGCAGCGGCCGCATCGCGCGCGGAAGGCGGCGCGGCGACGGCAAGCGCGCCGCGCCGCCTTAGCCCGCCCCGCCCGCCCCGTTCTACCCGCCCCGCCTGCGCTACCCGCCGCGCTCCGGCGCCGTTTCTCGCGGCGCGCCGGCGGTCACGGTCAAACGCTCAGCGTCTCGAACTCCTGCCTTTCCACCCCGGCGACGCGCTCGGCCCACGGGTCCTTCGCGTCGCGCAGCGCGTCGAGCAGGCGGGCGTGCAGCGCCTTGCGGTTCTCGGCGTCCTCGACGACCCGGCCCTTCACGTAATCGAGGCCGACGCGCTCGACGTAGTGGCAGGTGCGTTCGAGGTAGAAGCCTTCCTCGCGGTAGAGCTGCAGGAAGGCGCCGGCATGCTCCATGACCTCCTCGTCGCTCTTCACCTTGACGAGGAACTGCGCGACCTCGGTCTTGATGCCGCCGTTGCCGGCGACGTAGATCTCGTAACCCGAATCGACGCCGATCACGCCGACGTCCTTGATGCCGGCCTCGGCGCAGTTGCGCGGGCAGCCGGAGACGGCGAGCTTGACCTTGTGCGGCGCGTACATGTCGAACAGCATCTTCTCCAGCTTGACGCCCAGGTCCATCGCCAGCTGCGTGCCGAAGCGGCAGTGCTCCATGCCGACGCAGGTCTTCACGGTGCGGATCGACTTGCCGTAGGCGTGGCCGGAAACCATGCCGGCGGCGCCGAGGTCGGCCCAGATCTTCGGCAGGTCCTCCTTCTTCACGCCGAGCAGGTCGATGCGCTGGCCGCCGGTCACCTTGACGGTCGGCACCCGGTACTTCTCCGCCGCGTCAGCGATGGCGCGCAGCTCGGCCGGCGTCGTCAGCCCGCCCCACATGCGCGGCACCACCGAGTAGGTGCCGTCCTTCTGGATGTTGGCATGCGCGCGCTCGTTGATCAGGCGCGAACGCGGGTCGTCCTGCGCCGCCTGCGGCCAGGTCGAGATCAGGTAGTAGTTGAGCGCCGGGCGGCACTTGTCGCAGCCGTCGGGCGTCTTCCACTCCATGAAGCGCATGACGTCGCGGACCTTCGTCAGGCGCTCGCGGCGGATCACGTCGCGCACTTCCTGGTGCGCATGTTCGGTGCAGGCGCACACGGCCTTCCGGTCCGAGGCCGCCGGCGTGTAGGCGCCGCCGATGGTCGCCGAAAGGATCTGTTCGCAGAGGCCGGCGCAGGAGCCGCAGGACGACGCCGCCTTGGTGTGCTTCTTGATGTCGTCGAGCGAGAACAGGCCCTTTTCCTTGATCGCCTTGACGATGCTGCCCTTGCTCACGCCGTTGCAGCCGCACACCTCGGCGTCGTCGGCCATCGCGGCGGCCTTGTTCTGCCCCTGGTGGCCGACGTCGCCCACCAGCGACTGGCCGAAGATCAGGTGGTCGCGGATGTCGTGGATGTCGCGCCCGTCCTTGAGCAGCTGGAAGTACCACGGGCCGTCCGCGGTGTCGCCGTACATGACGCCGCCGACCAGCCTGTCGTCCTTGATCACGAGCTTCTTGTAGACGCCGCCGGCGGCGTCGTTGAGGACGATCTCTTCCGTGTCCTTGCCGCCGATGAAGTCGCCGGCCGAGAAGAGGTCGATGCCGGTGACCTTGAGCTTGGTCGAGGTCACCGAGCCGGTGTAGCGGCCGATGCCGTAGTTGGCCAGATGGTTGGCGGCCACCTTGCCCTGCTCGAAGAGCGGCGCGACGAGGCCGTAGGCGACGCCGCGATGCGCGACGCACTCGCCGACCGCATAGATCTTCGGGTCGTAGGTCTGCAGCGTGTCGTTCACCACGATGCCACGGTTGCAGTAGATGCCGGACGCCTCGGCGAGCGCCGTGTTCGGACGGATGCCGACGGCCATCACGACGAGGTCGGCCGGGATCTGCATGCCGTCCTTGAAGCGGATGGCGGCGACGCGGCCACTCTCGCCGGCAACCAGCATCTCGGTCTGCTTCTGCAGCAGGAACTTCAGGCCGCGATCCTCCAGCGACTTCTGCAGCATGCGCCCGGCCGTCTCGTCGAGCTGGCGTTCGAGCAGCCACGGGCCGATGTGCACGACGGTCACGTCCATGCCGCGCAGCTTCAGCCCGTTCGCCGCCTCCAGCCCGAGCAGGCCGCCGCCGATCACTACCGCGTGCCGGTAGCGCTGCGCGGCCTCGATCATCTCGTCGGTGTCCTTGATGTCGCGGTACGAGATCACGCCCGGCAGGTCGTTGCCCGGCACCGGCAGCATGAAGGGATTCGAGCCGGTGGCCAGCAGCAGGCGGTCGTAGGCCTCCTCGGTGCCGTCCTCGGCGACCACGACGCGCTTGACGCGGTCGATCTTCGCGACCTTCTTGCCGAGGTGCAGGCGGATGCCGTTGTCGCGGTACCAGTCGTGGTCGTTGAGGACGATGTCCTGCACCGTCATCTCGCCGGCCAGCACCGGCGAGAGCAGGATGCGGTTGTAGTTGGGATGCGGCTCGGCGCCGAAGATCGCGATGTCGTAGAAGCCCGGCGCGATCTTCAGCAGCTCCTCGATCGTGCGGACGCCGGCCATGCCGTTGCCGATCATGACGAGACGGGGTTTTGCGTGCGGCTTGCTCATTTGGCGACTCCATCAATGCGTGCGTCGCGGGGACGCGGAACGATCGTTTCAGCGCATGACGTCGTTGCCATTGACGGGCCGTCCGGCCCTGGCCACCTTCGTTGATGGCCGATTCCGCTGTCGCCCCGCTATTCGCAAGGCCCGTGCCAGCCGACAAGGCATTGATTGGAATGGATTTTCAAAACACGGAGGGGAAACGGGCTCCCCAAGCTGGTGCGGCGCGGCCGGGCGCGCGCACCGAAGCGAAGCGCGCCGGACATCCGGCGCGGCGGAATCAGGCGAGCAGGGCGCCCAGTTCGCGGTCGGTATGCATGATGTGGCCGACCAGCCAGCGCTTGAGATAGGCGACGAGCGGCGCGAGATCGACCGTGGCGCCGGGCGCGTCGCGCAGCGCGACGAGCGCCGCCACCTCGGCGGCGAACTCGCGGTGCTCGCCGGCGTGCTTCTCGAGATGCTGGGCGGCGCCGGGAACGCCGCTCAGCAGCGTCTCCTCGGTGCCGAAATGGAAGAGCACGTAGGCCGACAGACGCGGCAACACCTCGTCGAGCGCGCGCGCCACCTCGCCGGCCAGATGCTCGCGCTCCAGCTCGTTGATGATCTCGATCAGATCCTGGTGCTGCAGATCGATCTGGCGAATGCCGGTGGACATCGCCGGCGTCCATTTGAGGTCCATAAACGTCCTTGTTTTTTATAATGTTATCGAACCGGCCAACGACGCGTCAAAGTGCGGCAACGAAGCCTGAAAGTGGCTTAGAATGCCTCGGGCCAATCCGATTCTAGCGAAGAACAATGCCAGAAATACCACAGTTGAATGCGGTTTCTCCGCTCCACCCGTTCAAACGTCATGCGCTGTGGCTTCTTCTCGCTTTTTTTCTCGCCGTTTCCTCGCTCGCCGCGCGCAACCTCGGCGAGAAGAAGCAGGAGCGCGACAGCGCCCGCCTGATCCACGCGTGGACCGAAATCGGCATCGAAATCAACCGCCTGGTGCACGAGCTGCAGAAGGAGCGCGGCATGTCGAGCGGGCTGATCGCCTCGCGCGGCGAGCAGTTCAACCTCTTCCTGCACACCCAGCACGGCCTCACCGACCGCGCCATCGCGAGCATCCGCGAGAAGATGCGCAACTCCCCGCCCGAGAACGCCGAGCTCGGCGAACTGCTCGCGCAGACGCTCGACCAGTTGCACACGCTGCCCGGCCTGCGCGCGGCGATCACCGACCTGCGCCTGTCGCGCGACGCGGCGGTCGACCGCTACAGCGAACTGATCTCGCCGCTCTTCGACCATCTGGTGGCGACCATGAGCAGCGGTCGCGTCGGCTGGATCTACCGGCAGCAGATGGCTTTCATCTTCTTCCTGCAGGCCAAGGAGATGGCCGGACAGGAACGCGCCCTGGTCGCCGCCATGCTGTCGACCAACGACTTCAGCCCGATGCGCATGGCCGCCTACCACCGCATCAAGGCGGTCGAGCAGGCGCGCCAGGAAAAATTCCTGCAGCTCGCCGACCCGGAAGTGCTGGCCGCCTATCGCCGCATGAACGACGCGCCCTTCGTCGCCGACGCCGAGCGCATCCGCCGCCTGGTGGTCGCCGTCGGCGCCAGCCGCGAGCCGCAGGCGATCACCAAGTACCCACCCGAGCACTGGTTCGTCGTCGCCTCGCACAAGATCAACGCGCTCGGCGAGTTCGAGAAGATGCTCGGCACCCGCCTGCTCGACAGCGCCGAGGCGCTGGAGCGGGACGCCGAGCGCGCGCTGGCGATCAACGGCCTCGCCGTCCTCGTCTCCTTCCTGCTCGCCTGCGGCCTGCTCGTGCAGCTGTGGCGCGGCAAGCAGGTGGTCGAGAAGAACCTGCACCTGGCCGCCACCGTCTTCGGCAACAGCCAGGAAGCGATCCTGATCACCGACGACAAGGGCCGCATCGTCGAGGTCAACGACGCCTTCACGCGCGTCACCGGCTACGCGCGCGAGGAGGTCCTCGGCAAGCATCCGCGCCTGCTCAACTCGGGGCGCCACGACGAAGCCTTCTACGCGGCGATGTGGGACAAGCTGCAGCGCACCGGCAGCTGGGAAGGCGAAATCTGGAACCGGCGCAAGAGCGGCGACCTCTACCCCGGCCTGCTGTCCATCGTTCCGGTGAAGGACCGCAACGGCGACATCTCGCACTACATCGCGATGACCGTCGACCTCTCCAAATACAAGGAAACCGAAGCCCTGCTCGAACAGCTGCGCACCTTCGACGCGCTGACCGGGCTGCCCAACCGCGAAGCCTGGCAGTCGGCGATCGACCAGGCGGTCGCCAACGCGCGGCGCGGCGGCGGCTGCTTCGCACTGCTCGACGTCGGCCTCGACCGCTTCAAGGTGATCAACGAATCGCTCGGCCACGAAGCCGGCGACGCCGTGCTGCTCGCCGCGACCGAGCGCATCAAGCGCATCCTGCGCCGCCACGACGTCGCGGCGCGCATCGGCGGCGACCGCTTCTCCATCCTCCTGCCCGGCATGAGCGAGCCGCGCGACATCGGCGCCTTCTGCGAACGCCTGCTCGCCGCCTTCGAGCCGGTGATCGAGATCACGGCGAACGGCGCCGGGCAGCGCCTGCACGTCTCGCTCAGCGCCGGCATCGCCCTCTTCCCGAACGACGGCGAGAACGCCGGCACGCTGCTGCAGAGCGCCGAGGTCGCGCTCTACCGCGCCAAGGAAGACGGGCGCGGCGGCTACAAGTTCTATTCCGCCGAAATGAACGCCGCCAGCAGCCAGCTGCTGGCGCTCGAACAAATGATGCGCCAGGCGCTCGGCCGCGGCGAATTCGCCGTCGCCTACCAGCCGCAGGTGGATGCCCGGAGCGGCCGCCTGGTCGGCAGCGAAGCGCTGCTGCGCTGGCACAGCGCCGCCCTCGGCACCATTTCGCCGGTCCAGTTCATCCCGATCGCCGAAGCCACCGGCCTCATCCTGCCGATCGGCGAATGGGTGCTGGGCGAAGCCTGCAAGCAGGCGGCGCGCTGGCGGGGGGAGTTCGGCGCCGACCTGCCGGTCGCCGTCAACCTCTCGGCGCGCCAGTTCCGCAACGAGGACCTGGCGGACAGCGTGCGGCGCGCCCTCGACGCCAGCGGCCTGCCGCCGCATCTGCTCGAACTGGAAATCACCGAGGGCCTGCTGATGCACGACCCGCAGGGCGCCGCCGACATCCTGAACGGCCTGCGCGCGATGGGCATCAAGATCGCCCTCGACGACTTCGGCACCGGCTATTCCTCGCTCGCCTACCTGAAGACCTTCCCGCTCGACCGCCTCAAGCTCGACCGCGCCTTCGTCAAGGACCTGCCGGACGACGCGGACGACCGCGCCATCGCGCGCGCCGTGATCGTCCTCGGCCACAACCTCGGCCTCGAAGTGCTCGCCGAGGGCGTCGAAACGCCGGCGCAGCGCGACTTCCTCGCCGAAACCGGCTGCGACGTCTTCCAGGGCTATTTCTACGGCCGCCCAATGGAGGCCGGGCAGCTAGAGGAAGCGGTGCGCGGCGGAACGCTCCGCCTGCACGCCGACGCGCCGGCCCCGTAAAACCACACCGCCGCTGCGGCGCGGACTGTCAGAAAATATTACATAGCGCATAGAAAAAACGGGCGAAGAAACAGAAAATCATTTTTTTCTCATATGGTTACGAGGCATGGCCCGCGGATTGCTACTTGAGCGGCAAGTAGTTAAAAACGTAAAGGAAAAGCCATGGCCCCCATCCGCTCCCTGCTCCTTGCCGCCGGCCTGCTCGCCGCCTCGCCCGCCTTCGCCGCGCCCGTGCCGGTGCTCGACTTCCCCGCCCCCGGCCTGCCCTACTCGACGACTTACGGCGATTTCGTGTCCTACTCGATGCCGATTCTCGACTGGGCTTCGACCTCGACCGGCGGCCCGGCCTACCTGTTCAACACCGCCAACACGATCCAGGACGCGCTGGTGATCGGCACCGGCGCCCAGACCAACAACCAGGACCTCGGCCTGGCGGGAACGGTGATGAACGGCTTCAACTTCCCGAACGTCGTGAACGGCACGGTGAACTACTCGACGACCACCGAGGCCGCAGGTCCGACCTGGAACGTCTCGCTCGCCGCCCTGCGCGACTACCTGACCTTCGACGGCATCCAGCACGACATGGTCGCGTACTTCAACAACAACCAGGAAGGACAGGGCAACAACAACCTCTGGGCCTGGGCGCAGGTCACGCTGGTCGGCCCCGGCGGCAGCCAGACCTTCACCTTGAACGACATCACCTCCGGTTCGCCGAGCGCCTTCGGACACGGCGACTACGTCCTGAGCGGCGGCGCGGTGACGCTCTGCTACAACGTCCCGTTCGCCAGCGCGACGCCGGCCAACATCGTTCCCTGCGGCGACCCGAGCGCGGTCGACAGTCACACCTTCGAGCACAATCTCGGCCAGAACTCCGTGTCCTACGCGATCTTCTCTGCCCTGCTCAACCAGCTGATCTGGTCCGGCGCCTACACCGAGATGCAGGTGCGGGTCGACTTCCAGGACCTGAACAACGGCTTCGAGAACCTGTTCATCGGCGCCGCCTGCGTCGGCCCGACCGGCTGCGCGCCGATCAACGTCCCCGAACCGGGCACCCTCGCCCTCTTCGGCATCGGGCTGCTCGGCGCACTGGCCATCGGACGCCGCCGCCAGCACGCCGGCCGGGCCGCCTGACGACGGCGCGGCAGCCGAAAAAAAGGGAGCGCCGCGGCGCTCCCTTTTCATTTGTGCCTTGCCGGCCGGCGCGCTCAGTGTCGCGCGTGCACCGAGGTGCTGACCGCCACGTAGACCTCGCGCAGGAACATGCCGAGCGCCGCGATCATCGAGCACATGGCGAGCACGAACAGGCCGGCGACGGCCCGCGCCAGATCGACCGAGATCAGCGCGCCGACGAAGGCGCCGGCGACCACGAGACAGACCAGCAGCGCGGCGAGCACCGAGGAAAAAATCGCGAAATAGACGAGCCGGGCGCGCCGCGCCAGCGACTGCAGTTCGTCGGCCGACTCGCTGACCAGCTCCGCGTCCGTGCTCGACAACCGTTCGAGCAGCACGCGCCGGCGGTCGACGACGCGCCCGAGGCGGGCGTTCATCGCGCTGATCAGCGTCGCGATCGCCGTGAGCAGGAAGACCGGCGCCACCGCCAGCTGGATCACGCGCGAGATGTCGGAAAGGTGCGATTCCATAAAAACTCCGGCTTTTTGATCTGCCCGGGCGACGCCGGGCACGAGGAAGGCGACCATTATCCCGCCGCCTTCATGGCGCGCCAAGCGCCGCGCGGAAGACGGGCGGCGCACGCTTTGTTTCCGGCGCGGATCTCGACGTGGCCCCCGGCACGGAACCCGGCGTGGAACTTTTTCCATTCCCGTTCGTTGAACGGGGCAGGCCGGTCGCGGATCGGCACAAAGAACGGACAGCGAACGGGGAGCGAACGATCCGAATGGCCGCAAGCGCCGAAGAACTGCAGGACGCGGACGGAACGGAGCGCGCGGGCGACGCGGGGCCCACGGCGTGCGCCGGAAGCGACGATCGCGCGCTGGTCGCCCGCACGCTGGCCGGTGACGCGCCCGCCTTCGCCGCGCTCGTCCGCCGTTACCAGGAACGGCTCTTCCGCTTCGTCCTGCGCCTGTGCGGCACGCGCGACGAGGCGCTCGACCTGACGCAGGAGACCTTCATGAAAGCCCACCAGGCGCTGCCCGGCTGGCGGCCGGAGGCGCAGTTCCGCACCTGGCTGTTCAGCATCGCGCACAACGCCACGCTCGACGTGCTGCGCCGCCGCCAGCGCGTCGTCTTCGTCCCGCTCGCAGAGGATTTGCCGGACGGCGCGGCCGCCCGCCTGCCCGACCCCGGCGCGCCGCCCGACGAACGCTGCGCCGACCGCCAGCGCATCGCGCTGCTCGACCGCGCGCTGCGCGAGCTGCCCGCCGAACAGCGCGAAATCCTTTGGCTGCGCGAGCTGGAGGACATGTCCTACGGCGAGATCGCGGCGACCCTGGGCATCGCCGAAGGCACCGTCAAATCGCGCCTCGCCCGCGCGCGCGTCGCCGCGCTCGCCGGCTACCGGCGCCACACCGGAGAAGATCGATGAGCCATCCCGCCGCCCCGCACGCGCCCGACCTGGAAAGCCTGTCCGCCTGGCTGGACGGGGAGCTGCCGGACGCCGAACGCTTCGCGCTGGCCGCCCATCTCGCCGCCTGCCCGGCCTGCGCCGCCCGCCTCGACGAACTGCACACCCTAGCGAAGGACCTGCGCGCCCTGCCGCAGGAAAGCCTCGGCGTCGACCTCGCGGACATCGTTGCGAACCGCCTGGCCGCGCGTGCGCCCCGCCCCGCAGCCGGCGTGCCCACAGCGATGGGCACGATGCGCGACCTCTCCCGCGCCGTCGCCGCCCTCCGCAAATTTTTCCCGGCCCGCCGGCCCGCCGCCCGCTGGTGGCCGCTCGGCGCCGGTGCGGGCGCCGCCGCTTCGCTCGCCCTCGGCGTCGCCCTGGGTTCGGCGCTGCTCGCCGGCGATGCCGACCCGGCGCCGCGCCTGGCGCCGCTCGCCGTCTTCGACGCACTGCCGCCGGGCAGCCTGTGCCACGGCCCCGACGCCTGCTATGTCAAGGAAACCGACAAATGACCGCCCGTTCGCTGCGCATCGCGCTCGCCCTCTCGCTGCTCGTCAACCTCGGCGTGCTCGCCGCCGTCGCCTATCGCGGCATCGCCGGCGGCGAACTGCCGCACGGCGCCGCGCCGCCGCACGCCTTCCCCGGCCTGCCGCGCTATCTGGAGCTGAGCGACGCCCAGCTGCGCGACTGGCACGCGTCGGAAGCCCCCTTCCTCGCGCAGCTCGCGGCCGGCGCGGACGAGGTCCGCACGCACCGCGACCGCATGATCCGCGAAATATTTTCCGTCGCGCCCGATCCGGCGCGCATCGACGCCGAGCGCGCGCGCATTGCGCAACTGCAGGACGAACAGCAGAAAGCGGTGATCCGGCAGCTACAGCGCGAGCGCGCGCTGCTTTCGCCGGCGCAGCGCGAACGCCTCGCCGGCCTGCTCCTCGAACAGCCGGCGCTGCCGTCGCCGATCGAGCGCCTGCACCGCGACTGAGGGGCGCCGGGCGCGCATCGGCTGCCCCGGAGGCCCCGGCGGAACGGACGCGCAACGGACGCGAACTGGCGCGGAAGACGCCGCAAGCACGCCAATCCGGAACGCCGCCGGGAAACGTCGGGAACATTTCCCGCCGCGCCTCGTTCAAGTCGGCGAGGCCCGCGCGGCGGCGCATCCGGCGCACCGGCGGGCATCGCCCGAACCACGGAGATCGACACATGAAACGCAACGCATCGGGCGCCTTCGGCGCCATCCTTCTCGCCGCCGGACTCGTCGCGGGGCTGGCGCTGCCCGCCGCCGGGAGGGCGGCCGAGCACCGACACGACGCCCACGCGGCGCACGAGCACGGCGACGCCGCGCCCGCGCTGCAGCTCAACGCCGGCCGGAAATGGGAAACCGACGCCGCGCTGCGCACGGCGATGGGCGCCATCCGCCAGAACATGGTCGCGGCGCTGCCCGACATCCACGAACGCCGCCTGCCGCCCGCCGGCTACGACGCGCTGGCGCGCAAGGTCGAACGCGAAGTCGGCGAAATCGTCGCCCACTGCAAGCTCGACGCGAAAGCCGACGCCCAGTTGCACCTGATCGTCGCCGACCTGCTCGCCGGCGCCGGGCAGATGGCCGCCAAGGCCAAGTCGGACACGCGGCGGAACGGCGCGGTGAAGGTGCTCGGCGCGCTCGAACAGTACGGCGCCTACTTCGACGATCCGGGCTACAAGCCGATCGCGCACTGAGCGGCCGCCCGGCGGGATGCGGCCGGCGCGGACTTCCGGCGACGCCGCCCCGCCTTTCTCTGTCTTTCTCCTGCCTCCCTCAGGTTTCGAGCAGGAAGTCGGCGAAGGCGAGTTCGCGCACTTCGGGCAGGCGGCGCTCGGGCGAGCGCCGGCGCTCCCGCCAGCCGAGCGGCGTGCCGAGGTCCGCGCAGCGACGCTCCGCAGTACGGCGCGGCGACGACACCGCCGGTCGCGGCAGGCTCATGGCCGGCAAGGCGACAGCGCTGCCGCGCGGCGCCTCCGCCAGCCCGCGGCGCAGGACGCGGGCTTTGCAAGCCACCCATTCGCGGAACGATATCTCCCGCAGTTCCGGATGCCGGCGCTCGGCCGTCCGGCGCCTCTCCGCAGCGATGCGGCCAAGGACTTCCCTCTCGCGCCGGTCGCGCCGACGCCGCTCGTCAAGAAAACTCACGCTCTCCTCCGTTCCGAAGACGGCCCCGGCGCCGATCCGGGACCGCGAGTCCAGGCTGCAAAGATCGTACGAAAGGCGCGCTCGCGGCAATACACGGAATCGCTTAGCGGCGCGGAGCCTTCCCGCCCTCGGCAAGCCGCCGGCCCCATGCGAGAAAGGGAGCGGGACGCGGCCCCCGGGCGGACGCCGGACGCCCCGGAAAGCCCCAGCACGACGGGACCGCCGCAGCGCGTCCCGGCGACGGCACGGCGGTCCCGGCGACAGCGCCGGCGGAAAGCGAGCGCGATGCCTGCGGACAGATTCGGGAACCGACCGCGACGCGGGAGGCCATCGCCGATTAGCATCATGTTGTGATACATTGAACCGAATCCGCCCGGACGTGTCGATGACTCGAAGCCACCGGCCGGATTTCCCGCGCCCCGCCGCCTGTCCACCCGCAACCTGCGATCCGCATTCTTCGCCCACTGCCAGCCATGATCGTCCGACCCCGCCCGCGCGGCATCGAATACTTCTTCGTCCTGCGCGGCTCGATACTGCCCAACATCTGGATCAAGCTGCTCACCACGATCGCCACGGCGGTGGTCGTCACGGTCAGCCACGGCACCTTCTACCACCTCAAGATCACCCTGACGACGATCCCCTTCACCCTGATGGGACTGGCGCTGGCGATCTTTCTCGGCTTTCGCAATTCGGCGAGCTACGAGCGCTTCTGGGAAGGCCGCAAGCTGTGGGGCACGCTGCTCGGCAGCTGCCGCAACCTGACGCGCCAGATCGACGCCTTCCTGCTCCCGGCGCAGGCCGGCAACGCCGAAAAGCAGGCCGAAGAGCTAGCCGAGATCGCCGCGATGCGCCGGCGCGTCGCCCTGGCCGGACTGGCCTTCGCGCACACCCTGCGCCACCAGCTGCGCGACAGCTCGCCCGGCGCCGATCTGCGCCGCCTGCTGCCGGTCGAAGAGGCGGCGCGGATCGGCCGCCTGCAGCGGCCGGCGGCCGGACTCCTGCAGGGCATCGGCGACGATCTGCACGCCTGCCTGCGCCGCGGCTGGATCAGCGCGCCGCTGGCGGCGGAACTGGACCGCAGCCTGAGCCGGATGGGCGACGTGCTGAGCGCCTGCGAGCGCATCCGCAACACGCCGCTGCCTTTTTCCTACGCGGTGCTGCTGCATCGCACGGTATATCTCTACTGCTACCTGCTACCCTTCGGCCTCGTCGATTCGATCGGCGCCCTGACCCCGATCGTCGTCGGCATCGTCGCCTACACCTTCTTCGGCCTCGACGCGATCGGCGACGAAATCGAGGAACCCTTCGGCTCCACGGCCAACGATCTGCCGCTCGCGGCGCTCTGCGTCGACATCGAGATTTCCGTGCGCGAGGCGCTCGGCGAACGCGATCTGCCGCGCATGCCCGAACCGGTGAACTACTGCCTGCAATGAACCCCGGCCCCCGACCGCGCCCCGGCGCGGCCGACCACCAGCGAGTCCGCGCCATGTCCACGCCCGCAAAATCCGCCAAGTCCGCCAAACGCGTCATCGAAATCAAGCCGATCGCCGACCCCGACGCCAAGGTCTATCCGCGTTCGATCAAGGGCGTCTTCCAGTCCTGGCGCTGGGTCTTCGTCTGGCTCACGCAGATCGTCTTCTACGGCCTCTGCTGGCTGCCGTGGAACGGCCGCCAGGCCGTGCTCTTCGACCTCGACGCGCGCCGCTTCTACCTGTTCGATTTCGTGCTCTGGCCGCAGGACACCATCTACCTCGCCGTCCTGCTCGCCCTCTCGGCGCTCGCCCTCTTCCTGTTCACCGCCGTCGCCGGACGCCTGTGGTGCGGCTACACCTGCCCGCAGACGGTCTACACGGAAATCTTCCTGTGGATCGAAAAGCTGGTCGAAGGCGACCGTCCGCAGCGCATGAAGCTCGACGCAGCGCCCTGGTCGGCGCGCAAGCTCGCGCTCAAGTCGACCAAGCACGGCCTCTGGCTGGCGCTCGCGCTGTGGACGGGGATCACCTTCGTCGGCTACTTCACGCCGATCCGCGAGCTGACGCACGGCCTCGCCGGCTTCTCGGTCGGCCCGTGGGAAGCCTTCTGGGTACTCTTCTACGGCTTCGCCACCTACGGCAACGCGGGCTTCCTGCGCGAGCACATGTGCAAGTACATCTGCCCCTACGCGCAGTTCCAGTTCGTGATGTTCGACCGCGACACGCTGATCGTCGCCTACGACAACGAACGCGGCGAGCCGCGCGGCGGCCGCGCCAAGACCGCCGACCCGCGCGCCGCAGGTCTCGGCGACTGCATCGACTGCAACATCTGCGTGCAGGTCTGCCCGACCGGCATCGACATCCGCGACGGCCTGCAACTCGAATGCATCGGCTGCGCGGCGTGCATCGACGCCTGCGACGACGTGATGGACAAGATGGACTATCCGCGCGGCCTGATCCGCTACTCGACCGAGAACGCCGTGCAGAACCGCTCGTCGCGCGGCGAGATCGTGCGCCGCGCCTTCCGCCCGCGCGTCCTGCTCTATTCGGCGGTCTTCCTCGCCGCGACGCTGGCCACCGCCTGGTCGCTGGCCACCAAGGTGCCGCTCAAGGTCGCCGTGAACCGCGACCGCGCCGCGCTCTCGCGCGAAGCGCCGGACGGCAGCATCGAGAACATCTTCCGCCTGCAGCTGACCAACGCCAGCGAACAGCCGCGCACCTACGCCATCGGCGTCGAGGGACTGCCCGGCATCCGCCTCGACGGCCTGCACGAAGTCAGCGTGCCGCCGGCGGCGATCGGCGACGCGACGATCGCCGTGCGCGTCGATCCGGACGCCGCGAAGCCGGGCGCCAATCCGATCCACATCACGGTCGCCGACGTCGCCCGGCCGGAAGTGCGGACGAGCGAAAAAGCCAGTTTCTGGATGCCCTGAGCGCGGCCGGGCGAGGATCGGGCGAAGAGGTCAGGCGAAGCTCAGCTCGCCGCCGGGACCGCTGGAATCGCCCGAATCGCCCGAATCGTCGAACTCGCCGGCGCCCGCCCGGCGCTGCGCGTCCCGCTCGCGCAGCCAGGCCTCGAGGGCCGGCGCCGGCAACGGCCGCGCGTACAGGAAACCCTGCACGGTGGCGCAGCCGCAGGAGCGCAGGAAGGCGGCCTGCGCCTCGCTCTCGACGCCCTCGGCGAGCACCTCGAGGTGCAGCGAATGCGCCAGCGCGATGATGGTGCGCACGATCTGCGCGTCCCCCTCGTCGCGGTCGGCGTTCATGACGAAGGAGCGGTCGACCTTCAGCGTGTCGATCGGCAGGCGGCGCAGGTAGGCGAGGCTGGAATAGCCGGTCCCGAAGTCGTCGATCGCGATGCGCACGCCGAGATTGCGCAGGCGCGCGAAGACGCGGGAGATGTATTCGGGGTTGGCCATCACCGCGCTCTCGGTCAGTTCGATCTCGAGCGCCGCCGGCGCGATGCCGTGCCGCCGCGCGAGGCCGACGATGCGTTCGACGAGGTCGCCCTGCTGCAGTTGCAGGGCCGACAGGTTCACCGCCACGCGCGGCACCGCCAGCCCTTGCGCCTGCCATAGCGCGAGCTGCCGGCACGCCTCGGCGAGCACCCAGTCGCCGAGCGGGCCGATCAGCCCGGTTTCCTCGGCGAGCGGAATGAAGTCGGACGGCGGCACCAGCCCGAGCTGCGGATGGCGCCAGCGCACCAGCGCCTCGACGCCGCACAGTTCGCCGCCGGCGAGCGCCACCTGCGGCTGGTAGTGCAGTTCCAGATCGCCGTTCGCCACCGCGTTGCGCAGCTCCATTTCCAGCTTGAGACGGTGCACCGCGCGCTCGGTCATCGCCTTCTGGAAGAAGCGGTAGGTACCGCGCCCGGCCGCCTTCGCCGCGTACATCGCCGCGTCGGCGTGCTTCATCAGCACGACGACCTCCTCGCCGTCCTCCGGGTAGCAGGCGATGCCGACCGAGGCGCCGGTCCGCATGGCGTGCCCGCACACCTCGAGCGGCTCGCCGACCGTGGCGATGATCTTCTCGGCTAGCGCCGCGTAGTCGGACAGCTCGCCACGGTCCTTGATGAGCACCACGAATTCGTCGCCGCCGATGCGCGCGATGGTGTCCGACTCGCGCAGGCAGCCGGCCAGGCGGCTGGCGGTCTGGCGCAGCAGTTCGTCGCCGACGTCGTGCCCGAGCGAATCGTTGATCACCTTGAAGCGGTCGAGGTCGATGAAGATGACGCCGATGCGGCAGCGGTCGCGGCGCGCGAGGTCGATGCCGTGCTCCAGGCGGTCGAGCAGCAGCGCGCGGTTGGCCAGCCCGGTCAGCGGATCGTGGAAGGCCAGGTGGCGGATGTTCTCGTCCTTGCGGCGCATCTCGGTGATGTCGTTGAAGACGCCGACGTAGCGCATCGGCTGGCCGTCCTTGTCGGTCACCACGCCGATGCTCAGCCATTCGAGGAAAACCTCGCCGTTCTTGCGCCGGTTCCAGATCTCGCCTTCCCAGCGCCCGTCGCGCAGCAGGCTCTGCCACAGGCTGCGGTAGAAGCCCGGGCCGTGATGCTCCGAGCGCAGCAGGCGGGGCGTGCGCCCGACCACCTCGGCGGCACTGTAGCCCGTGATCTCGGTGAAGGCCGGGTTGACCGAGAGGATGCGGGCGCCGAGGTCGGTGACGACGACGCCGTCCATCGCGTTGTCGAACACGTTGGCCGCCAGTTTCAATTCCGCCTCGTCCTTGCGGCGCTGGCGGACCAGCGAATTGAAGCTGCCGAGCAGTTCGCCGACCTCGTCGTCGCGCGACACCGGCAGCTCGCCGAGTTCCTGCGCGCCGCTGGCCATCGCCCGGATCTGCGCGGTGGCCCTGCCGAGCGGGCGCAGCATGAAGCGCACGACCAGCCAGACGAGGAAGGAGACGAGCACCGAAACGCCGAAGGCGATGGCGTAGGCGCGCACCTTCATGGCGCGGATCGGCGCGAAGGCCTCCGCGGTCGGCAGCACGGCCTGCGCAAACCAGTCGGCGGACGGAATGCGCTGCGCCGAGGTCAGCGTCTCGACGCCGCGCGAATTGACCGCGACGCCCGACCCCTCGAAACCTTCCATGAAACGGTCGAACATCTTGTTCTGGCCCGGCTGCGCGACCGGCGTCAGGCGCCGCGAGGTGTCGCTGGCGGTGACGAGCAGCCCGTGGCGCGGCGCACTGATCGCGATCCAGCCGCTCTTGCCGACGTTGGAGCGTTCGAGCGCACCGAACAGCGAGGGATCGGACAACTCGGTATGGCCGACGATGACGGCGCGCACGCGGCCCGCGGCGTCGAGCACCGGCGCGGCGAAGGCGACGCCCGGCTTGCCGGTGATGTCGCCGATGCGCGGCTTGCCGACCGCCGGCCGGCGGCTGTTCATGACGGCGCGAAAATATTCGTAGTCGCTGAACGAGCGCTTGCGCCGCCGGGCGTCGGCCGGCGCGTCGGCGATCAGCGAGCCGTCCGGCGCGAGCACCAGCACGCCGATGCCGAACAGCGACGCGAGCAGCGGCCGGCTGGCGAGCAGACGATCGACCTGGACGGGATCGGCCAGGGTCGCCGGGCCGAGGTCGCCGGCCACGCTCTCGAGCGCGCGGAAACGCACGCGGATCTTCTCTTCGATTTCCGAGGCGACGAAGCTGACCGCCGAATACTGCTGGTTGGCGAGCACCGTCACGACGTCGCGGTGCAGATGCGCCGTCGTCAGCCAGGTCAGCCCCCAGACCGCGCACAGGAAGAGAATCAGAACGACGAAGGCCACCCGGGTGGCGAGGTCGTTAGCGAAGAAGCGTCTGAGCGTCGGCATTTAGTCTTGTCTGGGGGCGCCGCCTCCCCGAGGAAGGAAGCGCGCCGCCCGGCCACGCATGCGAAATGAATCGTCGGAATATTACCTATTTCGCAATTCGGGTCAATTCGCGAGGTCAATTCCGGCCGAGATTCTCGGATCGCTTCGCGTCTCGCGCTTCACATCTCGCTGCTCCCCTCGTTTCGCGGCGCAGTCGCGGCGGACGGGACGGCCTGCCACGACGCGGCGGCGGCCGGACGAGCGGCGCGGGATTGCGCGGGAACGCGCGGGCCGGCGCCCGCGCACGGCGCTTCAGTAGCGCAGCAGCGCGTGGATCGGCACGCCGGCGGCGCGCAGGCGCTCCGCGCCGCCGAGCGCCGGCAGGTCGATCACCGCGCCGGCCTCGACGATCTTCGCGCCGAGCCGCTGCATCAGGCGCACGGCGGCGAGCATGGTGCCGCCGGTGGCGATCAGGTCGTCGATCACCAGTACGTGCTCGCCGGCCTCGGCGGCGTCGGTATGCACTTCGACGACGGCCTCGCCGTATTCGAGCGCGTACGACTCGCTGACCGTCGCGAACGGCAGCTTGCCGGCCTTGCGCACCGGGATGAAGCCGCAGCCGAGGCGATAGGCGAGCGCGGCGCCGATGATGAAGCCGCGCGCGTCGATCCCGGCGATCGCGTCGATGCGCTCGCCGGCGTAGCGCTCGGCGAAGGCCTCGATCAGCCGGCGGAAAGCCGCGCCGTCGCGCAGCAACGGCGTGATGTCGCGGAACTGCACGCCGGGTTCCGGCCAGTCGGCGATGGTGCGGATGCGTTGCGCAAAGTAGGCGGAATCCATGACAACCTCAGAGGAAGGCGAACTTGAGTACGAAGACGACGGCGATTGCCGCGACCATCGGCGACAGGTCGCCCCGGCGGCCGGCGAGCAGCTTGATCGCCGCGTAGGAGACGAAGCCGAAGGCGATGCCGTGCGCGATCGAGAAGGTGAAGGGCATGGTGATCGCGGTAACGACGGCCGGCGCGGCTTCGGTCAGGTCGTTCCAGTCGATCTCGGCGAGGCCGCGGATCATCAGCACGGCGACGTAGCACAGCGCCGGCGCCGTGGCGTAGGCCGGCACGACGCCGGCGAGCGGGGCGAAGACGAGCGCGGCGAGGAAGAGCAGCGCGACGACGACGGCGGTCAGCCCGGTGCGCCCGCCGACCGCGGTGCCGGCGGCCGACTCGATGTAGGCGGTGGTCGACGAAGTGCCGAGCAGCGCGCCGGCGGTGATCGCCGTCGAATCGGCGAGCAGCGCGCGCTTCAGGCGCGGCAGGCGCCCGTCGGCGTCGAGCAGGCCGGCGCGGTGGCAGACGCCGACCAGCGTGCCCGACGCGTCGAACAGCTCGACCAGGAAGAAGGTCATGACGACGGTCAGCAGGCCGGCGTGCAGGGCGCCGGCGATGTCCATCTGCAGGAAGGTCGGCGCGATCGACGGCGGCGCGGCGACCAGGCCGTTGTACGGCGTCAGCCCGAGCAGCATCGACGCGACGGTGACCGCCAGCACGCCGATGATGATGGCGCCCGGCGTGCGGCGCTGTTCGAGCGCGACGATCAGCATGAAGCCGGCGATGGCGAGCAGCGTTCCCGGCTGGTGCAGGTCGCCGAGCGTCAGCAGCGTCGCCGGGTGTGCGGCGATCAGGCCGGCGTTCTTGAGGCCGATGATCGCGAGGAAGAGGCCGATACCGGCCGAGATCGAGAACTTGAGCGAGCGCGGAATGGCGTTGACCACCGCTTCGCGCAGGCGGAACAGGCTGACGAAGATGAACAGCAGGCCCGAGAGGAAGACCGCGCCGAGCGCCGTCTGCCAGGTGAAGCCGAGGCTGCCGACGACGGTGAAGGCGAAGTAGGCGTTGAGCCCCATCGCCGGCGCCAGCGCGATCGGGTAGTTGGCGTAGAGGCCCATGATCATCGAGCCGAGCGCGGCGGCGAGGCAGGTGGCAACGAACACCGCGTCCTTCGGCATGCCGGCCGCCGCGAGTATCTCCGGGTTGACGAAGATGATGTAGGCCATGGTGAGGAAGGTGGTCGCCCCCGCCATCACCTCGGTACGCACGTTGGTGCCGTGCGCCGAAAGCCCGAACAGACGTTCCAGCATGATGCCCGCCGCAAAAGGAAAGCGCGGAATTCTACTCCGAACGGCGGCGCCCGCCCTTGCGCCGATCCGACTCCGCGCCGATTCGTTCGTCTGCTCGCCCGCTTTCCGCCTGCTTCTCGCCCGCCTCCCGCCTGCGCCGCCCGCCCCGGCATTGCGCGCCCGTTCTGCGGTCACGCTACGCCCCCGCATCCCGGACGCGGGGCACGCGAACGCGGCGGCCGGGCGGACGCCTCAGCGCCCCTTGCCGATCGCCCAGACGACGGGGGCGTCGCCCAGATACTTGCGCAGGGCGGCGTTCACTTCCGGCGCCGTGAGGCGGGCGATGCGCGCGTCGTACTGCGCCAGCCAGGCGTAGTCGCGGCCGGTATACAGGCCGTACGCCAACTGGCCGACGTAGCCCTTCTCGGCGGTCAGCGATTTTTGCCGTTCGCGCTGCCAGGCCTGCTGCGCGCGCGCCACTTCCACGGCGTCGAAACCGTCGGCGAGCGCTCGCGCCAGTTCCTCCTTGAGCATCGCCAGGGCGCTTTCCGCGTTCGCGCTGGCGACGCTGGCGCTGAGGGTCAGGCGGCTGCGCGCTTCGAAATCGCCGCCGGCGAGCGCGGCGCCGGCGCTGTAGGCGAGGCCTTCGCGCTCGCGCAGGCGCGCGCGGATCCGGCTGTCGGTGTCGCCGCCGAGCAGCTTCACGGCGATGCGCAGCGCCGGAAAGTCGGGCGCATCCTCGGCGATCGGCAGTTGGGCGATGCCGAGCAGTTCGGCGTTGGGCTTGTCGGGCATGGCGACGACGATGGGGCTGCGGTCCACGGCGCGCGGCGCTTCGACGTCGCGGATCCGCGCGTAGGGCTCGCGCGCCGGCGGCAGATCGGCCAGCCGGGCATGCAGCGCGCGCACGTCCGCTTCCGCGAAATCGCCAACCAGCGCCAGCCGGAGCCGCCCCGCGCCGCCGAAATCGGCGATGCATGCCCACACGCCGGCCATGTCGGCGGCGCGCGCGTCGTCCAGCGCCTGCGTCAGCGAGCGCGGCTGGAAGGGATGCTGCGCCGGATAGTTGTCGAAACGCAGGCCGGCGGCGTTGGCGGCGACCTGCCCCGGATCCTTCAGCGCGGCTTCCAGGCCGGCGATGCGCGCCGCCTTGAGGCGCTCGAATTCGTTCTCCGGCAGCGCCGGCGCGCGCCAGGCGGCGAGCAACAGATCGAGCGCGGCCTCGACGTTCGGGCGCGGCGCTTCGAGCCCGATGCCGCCGAGGCCGATCGACCAGCGCGCCTGCAGGGCTTCGAGGCGGGCCGCCAGCGCGTCGCGGTCGAGCCCGCCGCCGCCGAAGGCCATCAGGCTGCCGGCCAGCGCGCAGACCGTCTGCCGCCCGGCCAGCGCGGCGGCGTTGCCGTAGTCGTTGGCGACGTTCAGCCAGGCCAGGTTGCCCTGCGTGCGCCGCGCGATCAGCGCCGCGCGCGCGTCCGGCCCGCCGCCGTCGAGCGGCACGAGGACGCGCCGGGCGGCCAGTTCGTCGAGCGACGCGGGCAGCGGATCGGCCGTC
>RCMZ01000144.1_pt1 | contig 44536 bp, 58 predicted proteins | sample 2041141 | NCBI WGS metagenome assembly RCMZ01 (sample SAMN09708263, study PRJNA481090) | Wastewater metagenome, whole genome shotgun sequencing project. | biome: sewage; isolation source: Davis station wastewater (DW) | place: Antarctica: Davis Station | collected 2010-03-01 | reverse complement strand
GTAAACTACATTACTAGCTAACTACAATTGTAGTAAACTACATTACTAGCTAACTACAATTGTAGTAAACTACATTACTAGTAATATAGCATACAAATATTAACGAGGACTTGTGACAACCTTTCCCGAAAACTTGAAATTTTTGTCAAAAGGCTTTACGCCTTCTAATTTATTTTCGAGATTATCAGTGTCAAAAACTGGTAAAGCAACGCATCTGCATCGAATCGGTGTCCCGGGAACTCCGGCAGGGTTCGAACCTTCTCCCGTCCACGAGTACACGTTACCCGAATATTCCGCGTGGGATGGACGCGTCCTCTTATCTTTTACCGCGGTCCACACATACTTGTCCACCCCAGCAGACTGATATCGTATCTGCGTAGACCTGCCGTACAGATTGCCAACCTCGTTATGCGCGATAAACGCCGCACGAGTCTCACCGTCCTTGAGCATAGGATGAATAACACGGGACTTCCATTCCTCTGATAGCGTGGTAATCTCCCGTTGGTTACGCAGGTATTCATATGCGCTTTTAGGGCTAGGCTCGGATAGCATCTGCCGCAAGTTTTCAACGATTTTAGAGGTATTGGCGCCCTCATACGACGCCCTAATTTGGAACATGTTAGATTCGGCCCATGCGCTCTCGATAACCTCGACCGCAGTTGCAGACGTGTCACCGATAAAAGGCGCATAGGTGCCCGCGACAGAACGCACCATATCGTAAAATTCATCTTTCCCATACGTAAATATAAGGTTAGCTGTAGATTCGACCATCCTGCGCACCTTGTCGTCCGTCAGAGCGCCATCTATGGCGTCTCGTATATCTGACATTAGCTGGTCAAACTCCATTTGCTCCGAAAAGCTTTTAGCGTCCAACCGGACTCGGTATTTTTGGATATAAGTAATAATCTGAGGCGTTAATTTGTCTACCGCAAGAGCAGCCTCTCGGTAAAAAGCGGCAAGCTGTTTTTGGTATCCACGCTCGATTGCGATTGGGTAATGTGGTGTAAGTCTAGGCGTGATTAGCATATACGTAGTCCTCCTTATTTAGCGGGTACCGGCGGTTGCAGTTTTTGTGTAGCCGTCGGGTCATAGCCCGGCGGTGTCGGTGCATCGGGTTCCGGCGGCTCCACGTCATCAATCTCAAACGGGCTATTGTTTTTTAGATAGGTCCGTATCTCTACGACGTCCAGTGCTCCGACACTCTGTAATGTCTTAATACCGTTAGCCGTGTTCATCAAAGCCAGCGCCTTTTTGCTCTCGATATCGGCTTCTACGGATTCGTCTTCTTGGTATAGCGGCTTAAACTTGATATGGTATTTATCGGGCAACTGCAAATCGTATTCAGCGCATAGGTTGAGCACGCTAAGTAGTTGACACAGATTCGGCTTTATGCTGTTGTTTTGGATATGCTGTACATGGTTGTAGTAGGTCTCAAGGTCTAAGTCGTTTTTGCCGCTACTGTTTAGACCTGTATTCGAACGGCTAAATAGCATCGATACAGGATACTGCGCTACCGCAGCCAAGCCATTTTCGAGTTCCTGTATAATGTCTTTTATGTTAGTCAGATTGGTACTCTCTTGCGAGTAATCGTCGGACTCCTTATCCAGCACAATAGTGTTCATCATGCTCCGTACCATGTCGATAGCGTTTACCCGACGTGTTATCATCGCCTCGCCCTCATTGCCCAGCATGAGTTTAGAGTTTAACCCGCCTAACTTCATTACACTCTGACTTACCTTGCCTAAGGCCATGAGTGATAAGCCTAATGACGATTGAGAGTTTGCCAGCTCGTCTTCGATTAAGGCCAGCTCGCTATTACCCCATTTGTACTGGCCCTGTGTACTCCGCATTTTAACAGAGCAGTCTAGCCCGGTAAAAAACAGAACACGGGAGGCGTGGCATAAGAACGAGTGGCCAAACACATTAACGATAGACAAGAACTCGAGTTGTCCATAGTTGGGGTCACTCGGGTCCGAATTTAGGTACGACGTATCAAAGAACACCCGCGTTCTGTCGTACACGTCTAAGCGGATAACGCGCTTTAGGGAACCTGTGTTTAACGGTTCCTCCTCACTTGCAGCACCCCCGTCTTCGCACACCATATGGATAATCGCGCCACCGGTTGCCCGTGCTAAGGACTCAGCCTGCGCCAATTTATCCAAGACCTGCAAATCGTCTAAAACGCTGAATAACGCTTCCTCCCGGTCCTCGTCAAAATTGTCATCACGGGTTTTGAGTTTAAAGCCGCACCGTGTCGCATCATGCGACTTAAGCGAGCAAATCTTATTTGCCATTCCGTCAGCGTCAAATAGGTCGAGCATGGATGTAGGCTGATAGTTAATCATGCCTGTCCTAAATCGCTTCATCCGCGATATCTGAAAGCGGTGAACCGGGTCTGCGAACATTGTGCCTCTACTGCCTCGCATCGCTGAGACGTAGCCGTCTTCGTTGTAAGCCATATTGTTAATCAATCCTCTCTTAATAACCTTCCCACCCATAAGTGGTATCTACGATTGTATTATACGCTAAACTTGCGCCATCGGGAATATCATCATGATATAACTCGTTATGCCCGTCAAAGAAATTCATGTACATGAGAAAGTCCTCAGTCCATTCTCGACGCAAGCAAATCACCTGCCCGGGGGTGTGCCACTTAGCTGATAAGGGTAGCGCGTTCGTCCGCTTGTTGGTCCTGCCAACTGGTTTAGCAAACGCCGGAACGCCTTTATTATTTAGCGCGGTCAAGTGAACTTCCGCTGCTAGTTTACCCGCAGCCGCAGGGTCTTGCGGTATCATAAATCTGTACATTGGCATAGCGCCTAACTGCTTAGACTCAAGGGTCCGGCAATAGTCGATATCCGCTAACCCCCATTGTATCAGTTTCTCGATTACCGTTGACGGGTTATACGTTCCATACTGGCAATCAAGGAATATGATTCGCCCGTCGCTGAGTTTACCAATAGTCACGCCAGCCGTGAAGTCGGGGTCGTGGTGTATATCGTTCGGGTCTTTCTCGGTTGCCGCTAAATCGTTGCCTCGGACAATCTCAACTAGCTTAATACCGTTACCAATCGGGACCTCGTCGACTAATGTCACCTTATCCCGCGGGAACATGTCGCCCATTTTCGTGGTTACAAACCAATTGCCCTCGAGCAGCGCTTTGCGTTCGGTCGGTGTCTGATTTTGCAGATTCGCTTCGTAGCTGGCATCGAGAAATTGGTTATCCGCTAAGCTGGCGCTGATAAAAGTGAATGTCTGTAGAGGCATCTCCTGCCCGACGTGAACCTGCGAATAACGCTTATGGGGAAACTTGGCCCACAACTCCTCCTTAGTCCTAGCGAAGTGGTTGCGACCTGCGTCATCCGTGAGAAAGAATTGTATAACTCCGCTCATTTCCGGTACTGCGTATCCAGCTAGCTTATGGCCGTGTGGATAGATGTAACCTCCCGGTAGTAGCCAGTTATCTCTAAACCAATGAGGCGTGCCAATCGGATTACAGGTCGCCTTGCATCGCGGTCTAACCCGCTGACCTTTGTGCGGGCCATCCATCCACCGCGCTTTGGTTCTCATGCGCCCTAGGGCGTAGCGGAATTGGCGTTCGCTAAATCCCTTCTCTTGCACTAGCTCCTCAAACGCTACCCACGCCAACTCGCCACCCTGTATCGCGTTGACACGGTCTTCCGTAGACATATGCGAGAACGTTATAGCCGCGCCGCTTTCGAACGTTATTCGGGGCGGGTTAGACTGGTTATACTTGACCTCAGTGCCATACATGTCCTCAGCCGCTTCCCAGATATTTCCCGGTCCCTTGATTTGGTTTGCCTCTTTTTTGAATAGAACGCCAGCCGCGTTTCCGTCCATCAACTCAAGCCGCCAGCCATCAAATAGCAGGCTCCACGTTTTACCGCCTCCCGCTGCGCCTCCGTATACGGCGATATCAGCTTTACTTGACAGAAATTCCTCCTGTTTTGGCTGAGGTCTGATATACTCAATTTCTTCATTGGTCATAGCGGCAATCACTTCCTCTCTTAAACAAAAGAGCCGCATATAAGCGGCCCTGTCGTCTGTTATTCGTTATCCGGTAACTCTCGAATCCTTGTTTTGTGTTTTACTGTAGCGTTTATCGTCTGCTCAAGCTTTTGCGGCGCTCCGATACCAAGCAAATCTGATGCGACCTTTACCGCCTGTATCATGTCCTTGGCTTCGGGCTGTATCTCCGTTTTGGTCAAGGCGTCTGTAACGCCAGTCCTGCCCGATGCGATATCCAGCACCCGCAAAACAAGTGATTCACGGGTGATGCCAAGCTGGTCAAACGCTTCTTTCTTCTTCTCGTTTATATAGGTCATGTAATTCTTATGTCGCTGGTGCATAGTGTATACGGATTTTCCCGGAGTCTTGTCGTTCGGAAAAATCGTCGCATAACACTTTGTCGGTGTATCCTGCGTTAGTATGCGTAATCTAATGTACTCAGCGTGACGCAAGTTTGTCGTCACCTCAGCGGGAACCTCAAAATCGTTTATCTCGGGCAAAGGCGTCTGCTGAGACCGCTTAGGCCGTGCGTCAGATAAGGTCTTCTTCACTGTTGTCATCTATTGTTAACCTCCCTATCAAATCAAGGTCACTATGCATTCGCGTTAGTTCGATTAATACGTTAATCTGCCCATACCCGCGCCACCATTCCACTGTAAAGCGTCCATACGCCATCGCAGCCTTCCTTTGTGGCTTACTAAGGGTGTAGGTCGTATCGATATATTCGACCGCCTGTGATGGCGTTAACGCTAGTTTAATGACCTTTAAATTATATACTTTTTGCGATTTACTACTAAAGTGCTGCTCATTGGTAATCATCACGGGGATATCATACACAGAGGCAAAAGCCTTTTGCAGTTTTCGTATTACCTTGCCGTAATTCTTCATCTTAGCACCTCCCTACGATTATACCATATCAAACTCAACCAGTAAAGCGTCGATAATGTCCTGCTGGCTAAACCCCTTACTCGCAAGCGACCGGACAATAAGCTCGTCGATAGTACCTTGCATGATAATTCGGTGGATAAAGGTTTGACGTGTCTGACCACTTCGGGCCAGTCGTGCATTTGCTTGCTCGTATAGCTCTAAATCATCGGGCAAACCAAACCAGCAGATATTGGCGCCACCGTATTGTAGATTAAGACCGTGACCGGCGCTAGCAGGGTGCGCTAGTGCTACGGGTATTTTTCCTTCATTCCAATCCTTAATATCGCAGATTGTCTTAAGTGGCCTAGCTCCGTACTTCGCTACTATGCGCTCCGCGTCGTGCTTAAAATTGTAAAACACGAGTAAAGGGTCGCCGTCAAGCTCATCGATTAACTCGCCTAAGTTATCCAGCTTCAAATCGTGGACGTGACTTGGCTCTTTTTGGTCATCATAGATTAGTCCGTTTCCGAACTGGATAAGTTTCATCCGAAGGACTGCAGCTGTTGAACCTACGATAGCGCCGCCGGTATCTTTTGCCTCCATAATAGCTATCTGAGCGAATTGCAGGTACTCAGCGGCTAAGTGCATCGGGAATTTTAGGATACGGTCGCAGACGATGGGTTCCGCAACGCCGGTCGGCGAGTCAATAGATAAGCAGATATCCGATATCGCGTCTAGTACCTTTTCTCGTTCCCCGGGCTTCTCCTTATACGAGTATACAACGTGACCGTTGCACTTATCCGGGAGCAGCCGTTCGGCTCTGAACTGAGAGATGGATTTACCCAATCGCTGGCCCTCGTCTAAAACGTAGACCTGTGACCACAAGTTCTCGATTGTCCGTGGTGCAGGTGTACCCGTTAAGATGACGCCGCGACTGGCTACTTTTCTAAATCGCTTCATCATCTTGAAACGAGCTGAGTCGGGATTTTTAAACATGGTGGATTCATCTACGATAAACATGTCAAACATTTTTGACGACCTGCGAAATCGTAACTCACCTTCCAGCCACTTAAGATTTTCGCGGTTGACGATGTACACGTCGGCAGTTTTATCGTCAAGGGCGGCGCATCGCTGTTTTTCGTTGCCTAGTATCTTCTGTATTCGGAACTCACCGTTTAAATGACTCCATTCGTCACACTCTTCGGCCCATACGGTCTGCGCTACTCGCAGCGGCGCAATTATTAGGCACCGGCGCACGTCAAACATATCGTGCATGATAGCCTTAAGCGCGGTCAGAGCAGAAACGGTTTTACCCGCTCCGGGTCTAAGGAATAGACCGCAGAACGGGTTATCAATGATTTTCTGTATAGCTATTTTTTGGTAGGGGCGTGGAACGAACTCTCTAGATAAGGTCATCGTCATCTATCTCCTGCATCTGCTTTAATTTGCGTAACTGTGTTCCTCGTGCCACATTGTTTGCGATTAAGTCGTCATCGTTCTTAGCCTCATACTGTTTAGACAGTCTATCTAGCGTCTCCCAGTCACCTTGGAACCCTGCGATAACCATGCCCATGCGAACACGCTTATTTTTAATGCGCTTGTAAATCTCCTCGTCAATCGTGTCTTGTGTTATCAGTAGGTATGACGTCACTTGTTCCGTTTGCCCCTTACGACGGACACGGGCGTTTGCTTGTTCATATACCTCTAAATCGACGGTCAAACCAAACCATGCGATATTGCTACCGCCGTATTGTAGTTGTATACCGTGCGCGACTGATTGCGCCATTACGACTGCGCAGCGAACCTTACCACTATTCCACGCTTTAAAACCTCCGTTATCCTCGGATATCTCGCGAGCTCCGAAACGGTCTACAATTCGAGCCACGTCATAGCGGCGGTGGCAAAACACGAGTAAGGGTTCGCCGTCTAAGTGGTCCAGTATCTTGCCTAGCTCATCTAACTTGACGTCGGACCAGCACTCTAGGGGTCGCTGCCGGTTGATTACTTTGCCGTCGGCGTTTGTCTCGTCAAAAAAGTCAATATTGTTCGTGGGAATGTCGTCCGTGTAAAAACGTTTCGGGCTATAACTGCGCTTTAGATACCTTTTCCACGTAACCTGTATTCGCGCACCGCGCTCTGTCCGTCTATACCGTCGGCGCTTACCTGCTTTGCGTGGCTTATTCTTTTGAGCGCCTATTCGCCATAACTTCGGTACTAAGCGGAATTTTTCCTTTGCGTAACTGAACCCATTGGCGAATTGTGGGCACTTAGAAAATAGCATACGATTGCGTTGCTCTGTCATACTGTCGCTGTCTCCGTGTGTAGCGTTAACGATTGCGTCAGTGCGAGTCGTGTACTCGCATATCCCTTTGGGGTCCATCTTTACAAGTATCGGAACCTCGTCTAACGGCGCCAGCTCATCGGGAACCTGTATGCCTATTCCTAGACCTTTGGCGTGCGCTAGTTCGCACACTTCGCGGATAGCTCCTTCTTTTTCTCCACCACTTGCTAAGAACTTACGACGGAACATCGCTGCACAAATCATTAAATCGGTGCCGCCGTCCCAACGGTCACGTACCCTTGTTGCCAGCCCGTCAAATAGTTGGCGCAGGTCTACGCCCGGGATGCCGGATAGCAAAATCTCTATAGCGTAGTCCGTGAGTTTACCACCTAAAATAGTGTTGCGTATTGCTCGTTGTTCGCTGTTTAACTTCAACCCATCGTCGAATAAGTGCCTTGCAAACTCCGGTACCGCATCTATTACAAGCTGCATCCACGGGCCAAGGTCTCTGAATGTGGTGTACAGAGTCAAGAAGTTGTGGAGGTCGTCATCGTCAAAGAATGTATCGATAAAACGTTTACGACCGGTAACGATGTAGAGCTGTGATATCATGTTCTTTAACCCGTTTGGCGTTGGTGTACCGGTCAGTAGGACTACACGTTCAGCTAGCTCTGCCGCGTGATATGCTTTTAGCGACCACGTGGAATCCGTATTTTTGTATAGCGTTGACTCGTCTAGGATGACCATGTCAAAAGGTTCTATCTCGCCCATTTCGACCATGTCAAGAACACATTGCAGTGAATGTATGTTTATTGTAAACACTTCTCCCGGTCCCTTTAACGCGGATAGCCTAGCTCGGTGACTCGATAATCCCATAAGTCTTACGACTTTAATGCCTGCGAAATTTTTAAACTTAGCAGCTTCATTTTGCCATACTGCCTTAGCGATGTTCGATGTAGATACAACGAGCACACGATTTATATCGATGCCCATAGCCTCATCTATGACGGATAGCAATGCGCCGGTCTTACCTGCTCCCGGCTCTGCTACCACGATAGAACGTTTGTTCTTTTCTACAAAGCGTATTATTCGTTTTTGATGCTCTTGCGGTTCAAATTCCGGTAATAACCGTTCGTCAGTCCACTGAGTCAATGACAATAGCTTCAACCCCCAAACCCTTCAACTTTTTTATCCAGTACTGCTGTAGCGGTCGGGGCTTTTCGCCTAATCGCTTAAATTCTATAAATCGTACTTTGCCGCCGGGAAGTATCTCGATTCGGTCGGGAACTCCGGCGGCACCGGGAGAGACGAACTTTAAAAGTAACCCTCCTGCCGCCAACGTCTTTTTGCGGTATTTCGCTTCAACGGCTTTTTCTAACACGTTATCACCCCCTATTTGGTAAATACCCGCTGCGAACCGTACTCTCGGGCCTTGTACTTACGCACATTTGCCTTTGAGCAGGTCCAGCCAAGCAGGGCAAGAATTGTTTTTATCTCGTTGCGTTTTTGTATAGTTAAGTCTTTTGCGTCACGTCTTAGGCACTCTAGCCATATTTCCTTTATGCAGACAGATTTGCGTGGTTCGAGTTGTTCGTCGTCAACATGATACTCGTCGTCCCAAAAATTAAGACGGACATCATAGTCAAGCGCGGTAAAGTTCTTAGGTACCTCACTCTCGAGAAACGACTCTATCTGTCCACGGTCATCCGTGGTCTCAACGTGTTCAGCCTGCGCCTTTTTGGCTATATCTTTTGCCTCGTCAGTGTAGCACAAGACTTTTTCTAGCTCGTATTTGTCTGCTCCATCCGCTGTAATATCGTCGTATCTCGCTTTCACCTCAGCCCATATCTGCGGTACCTCTCGGCGCATATCTGACCAAACAGACTTGCAGCCGCCACGGTCACAGACAATAGGCGCGTATCTTCTGTTTTCAACATCAGTGAGAAAGTCGTCTTTATTGGTAGTGGCGAAGAACACACACTTGCGGATAAGTAACTCGTTGTCTGGTGAATACGGACGACGCACATTATCAGCGGACGTCGAGATAAAGCTCTTGAGCTTCGCGGCGTCACGCTTGCCGTAGCGGTCAATCTCTGCCCACTCGACAAATAGATAATTGTGCATCATGAGTATAGCGTCTTTATTGCCAAGGTCCGGAAGATTATCCGTAGCCCAATAGTCAAACATCGCAAGTCTCTTGATAAAGGTGCTCTTGCCGATACCCTGCGGGCCTAATAGCGTGGGCATAATGTGTAACTCAATTGGCTCGTCACGGTACCCACGTATCATCGCACCTAGCAATGCTATCCAAGCGGTCTCTGCTGTATAGACTGACTGCTCTGCGTTTAGGTAATCGTGGAATACTGTATCTACTCGCTTTATGCCATCCCACTTTGGCAAAGCGTCCCATTGGTCAACGGCAGGGTTATATGTGTTAACGTCCTGCATCGCTACATCGTTGACAACGTCGATAATAGTTGACCGTTTAGGGTTTAGCCCGTATATCTTTTCAATGTAAACCATAAGCGCGGTAAAATCAACTGATACTACAGCAGGCGTAAACTTTCGCTTGGCCCCGGGTATACCTTTTGTTTTCTCAAGACGCTTGTTCATCGAATTAAAGCGGAATAGGTTATTAAGCCGCTTGTCGTAGGTCAGTATCGTCTTAACATTCGCCGTATTGCTCGATAGGTTCCCTTTGGCATCAGAGACTAATCGGCTTATCATCTGCCCAGGCTCAAGTGTTGGCCGCTCCTCTATTTCGCCTATTAGGTCCTCGTCGTCCTCTATCTCAATGTCTGCAAAATCCTCTGCGGCTTCGGCTATCTTAGCCCCTTCCACCTCAGCCTTGACCTTCGGAAGAGCGTTGATATACTTATCGCAAGCCTTGACATTGCCGTCAAATTTTACTAGGCGAATAAGGTCATACGAGTTTACCAACTCTTCGGACGTTGGGTCCGTGGAGTGGTGTGAATACATAAACTTATGCCCGCCTTTTTCGTCTTCGGTATAGAGCAGGACACCGCCATAGGATGAACCCGGTATAAAATTCCACCGCTCCTCCTTAACTTGCTCATAAAGCGGCAGCCCTTCATCGTCTCGGCAGAACGCGGCTATCGTCTCTTCGATGTTGTATATTCGATTGAAAGCGCCTATGGCTCCCGGCGCCTCGTGTGGGTCCCTAGCGTGCTTTCGCAAGCGGTCCAACTTAGCGGATTCTTTCGGCGCCCTAGCCCAACCCTTAACGTCCGTCCAATCGTCGTACTTACCTAGTATATCGTCGGCGTGTACCGGCTCGCCCTCGAATAGGTGCCGCGTGATTACTTGGTCAGAGCTGCGAGAAGGCCAATAGAAAACACGGTTACACGAAAATGTAGTCGTGTCGAAGAACTGCATACCTGTCTTATACGCAATATATCTCGATATCGCTTCGCCCTCATCCGGTGCGCACTCACGGTCGAGAAACATCATTAGGCGATACCGCCTAGCTCCGTCTCTGTCTTTACGCGTAGATATTATCGCGCACTCGGTATCCGGAAAAGCGTTATGGAATTGTAGGATTACACCATCTTCGTCGTCGGGGTCCCCACATATTTCGGCGTCCGCGTCTAAGGTTATCATGGTTCTTGCGACTACGTCGTCCTTGCCACGCGGGTAACGCCCCTTCGCATCGGCTTTCAATCGAGCCCCGATAAACCCCCCGACGTCCTTAAGCACGGACTTTTCGTTTACGGTCAACGCGTCGTACTCGCTCATAGTTTCGGGAGATACGACGGTCTTTTTATCTAACATCCCAAGGAAACCAGTCATATCGGTTTCAATCATTTTGCAATATTTTGAATTGTAGGAACTCGTAAGCGTGGCTATATAAATCCCTGTTTTTTTATCTCCCATAGTGTATTAAGTCCCCCTGCTCGTGTAATACATCACCACTGTAAGTTTAAAATAGGGTGTACTGCTATTATAAAGTACACCCGCTAAATAGTCAATCGCTATATGTTGTGCTAACTTTTTGTTACTTGCAATAGTAGGGAGCCTCCTGCGCGTCAGCATTGAGCGGGAGACTCATTGTCCACGGTAACTGAGCGACCATGATATCAAACAGAATTTTGGTGTCAAAGGATTCGGGGACCTCACAAACTATCTCGTCATGTACGTGGAGAACGACCTCGATTCCCATCTCGTCGCATTTCATAAGCCCAGCAAATAAGACATCACGGGCCACGGCTTGCGTCTGATTTTCTACCAACTTTCCTCCGTGTGTATCGATACGAGCCCACTGTCCCTTATCGTTAGTACCCCAAAAGCTTATTGCCTCTTTATCAAATCTATTCTTAATCACTTTAGCACCTAGGTAGTGTAAGCGGCGATTACTAGGTAGCGTACAAACCAGCGTCGGTCCATCCATATGATAGGCTACTTTGCCAACGGTCTGCTTACCTTTACCCTTTACCGCTGCCAAAGCCGCTCTACCTGTAGCGTGCCAGTACTTAACGATATTAGGGTTAGCCTCGCGCCAGCCGTCAACCGTCTCTTGCATATCCTCTTTTGACATACCCATCTTGTCTGCTCCGAACGCTAATAGCGCCCCTACGCTTCCTTGGTATCCGCAGGCCAACGTAGCTATTTTACCCTTAGCCCGTTCGTCAGAGTGCTTAGTTATGAGTTCAATAGGCATCTTAAACATGCGGCTCGCGGTTTCTTCATATATCTTACCTCCGCGTGCAAACAGGTCTAGCACCCACTGCTCGCCGGCTAACCACGCAAGCATACGAGCTTCAATCGCAGATAGGTCACAGACGACCATCTTTTTTCCGGGTGACGCTACAAGCGTAGTCCTTATCAATTGACCTAAAACGTCGTTACCCTCAACGATAGATTCAGCCATATCAAAATCCCGTTGCTTTATGTATCGGCGAACGGCGTCTAATATAACTTCGTCCTCTATCTGCAATTTCTTAAGGTTCTGCGGCTGTATTAGGCGACCGGCTTCACGCCCTGTTCGGCTTGCTCCGTAAAATTGTAGGAGACCGTGAACACGTCCATCGGGGCAAATACAGTCACGTATCTTGTCATACTTTTTAACCGCGGTTCCCGACCACACCTTACGCAGACTCAGCACTTCGCGAACTACGTTTGGTATATCCCTAGCCAATAACTCTTCGACGTGCGCTTTATCCAGTGATTCGGTTTCTACGCCCATATCAGCCAGCCACGTACTAAGCTGAGATACAGAGCTAGGGTTTTCAAGCTGCGTTAATTTGATAGCGCGATTGCGGGCCGTAGTAGACCTGTCCTCATTCATTTCGATTGCAGTTAGAACTAAGTCCATGTCTACTCTAATTCCCCTGTCATTTATCCGCTGGTCCATGTACCACTGGTCCCACAAAAACTGAGGCATCGGGTGCTTTTTAAGCGCCTCTGCTATCGCCATTTCTGCTATAACGTCTTGACCGCAGTACATACAGAACGTGGACCAGTCATCGGGGTACATAGCAGGCAAGCGACGCGTAGACGGGTCCCTCTTGCTTGGCTTTTTAGGCTTAGAAAATTTGGTGATAAGGGCTTTACCCGCTTTGTCCTTTTGCTTATCTGCATCCTTAGGAAACAAGTGCGCAGCAGTCCTCGCCAGGTCACCCGGTAAGGACATATAGAGCGAATGAACGGCGGTACATCTCCACTGTTCCCATTCTACAGGGATACTCCAAACATAGCGGAAAAGGTTAAATTCGAACGCCGCATTGAAAGCGGTCTTTACTATGGCCGGGTCAACGATATCGTCCAGCACTGATTGAGGGATGCCCTCTTTACCAATTGGCAAGCCTAGCTCATCGGGCGCCATGCAATCTATGACAACCAGTGTCCTAGGATTTAGGTCATAGGCATAGGCAAAAATCATTATCTCCGTTGATGGGTCCGTAGCGTACCGGTACACCCCTAAATCGGGTAGGTTGACGTCGCTATATGTTTCAATATCGATTGACAGAGTTCTTCTTGACATGGATACCATCTCCCGGCTCACAGTAATAATCCCTAGCGGCGTTCTTTGCGTACATAGCATCACCCGCCGCTGCGATATTAACTCCTGTCTCCTCTAGGCGACTAAGCAGGGTAGAGCAAGCCGTTATAACATCCCAAACCTCGATTGCCGCGTGCTCTAAGTCATACATATTGAGGGCTTCGTTAACTTCCATCAGCTCGCTATCTACCTTGTCTGTCTGCGCTTCTATGCTAAGTCGTTCGTACCGGATAGGCGGGGCGCAAGTTCTAAGCGCGGCAATGCGAAGGCAGTTCACGAGCGAGTCAGAATCCCGGCCTGCAATAGTCCCGATTGATGCAGTTATGACAGGCGCACCCTGTAGAGTCCGCCGGCCCCTTTCTAAACTGTCCGATTCCGCTTTTAAGTTGCTTTTCCGTAAGTTCTCTGACATAGTTATCATCCCTCTTTTCAAAATGTTTCCTCACAATGTTATCATAAACCCACGCATCCGTACAGGACTTGCACGGCTCTTGTGCTGCGTCAGAACTTACGTGGACGCAGTCGTTGCAGTGTGGCGTTTCTGTGTAGCTCATATCTTAATCACCCACTTATCATATTCAGACGAGCACTTGCCCGGTATAGCACAGCGCCTTAAATGCTCGGCTCCTTTAAAATGCTTGCAAGTGTAACACGGACTTTCTCGTAAAACTCCGGGCATTCGGCAGTGGTACTTGTTCCAAAACTCTTGCGACTTCTTCAGGTCTCTACAATTCTCCGCTCAAATTCGTCATTACGGTACCAGTCGCCACGGGTACAGCAGGCGCACGGATAGGAATTTTCTGCTTTATCACGGTACTTGCAGTCCATGCACTCTGCGCCGTCTGTCTCAAGGTAGTTGTTGTGGTTCTTGCATGACTGGCACGGTGCGCCCTCTTTTGCTTTCCACAATACGTATCCGCATTTTCGGCAGTGCTTCGGTTTGTTCTGCTCTTGATAAATTTCCTGCGCTCTTGCAAAGCTCTGCGCGATGTGGTCGCGCTTGCCCTTTAAGTAACTAGGGCTTATCTCAAAATGACTGTAACCTTTACAGCTTAGTCTTGTGCATAACCCATCGCTGGTGTTAACGCATCGTGTGCAACTTATAGTTTCCTAATTAAACGCGGACGCTCCCTCGTCATTACTGCTGCGAAACGAACATGATTGGCAGGGATCCGCCTCCCAGCCGCTAGGGACTCTACCGAAAGCGCAGGATGAGCACTCTTCTCCCGGTACTATGCGGGTGATACCACTCATGCTGTTAATCGCATCACAATTTCTGATTGTCGGTTTGAGTTCTACTTTGACTGTTCTCATTCTTCCATCTCACCTGCAAAGCCCTCCGGCACGAACCAAACTTGGTAGTTATCGTCTCTAACCAACCAGCCATCGCCGGTCTTTATAAGGACATCCACTTCGGTTCCTGCTGGCATTACCACCCTTTTATGCGTGTTGTTAACCACGGGTGCTACTAACCGAATCATCATATCAAGTCATCTCCGTCCTCACCTATAAGTGGTGTATCTAGTTGTTGTGGTTCTGACTTAAGTATACCTGCGACTATTCTATGTACGCTTGCCACGCCGTCGGGGAACTGCTCATCGATTACACGGTATAGGTCCTTTATGCTGCGCTGAATATCTTCCACGCTTTTTGATGTAGCAATATTGCGGTCCAGCAATCCGTCGAGCAAGCCGCTAAACGTAGAGTAGTATCCCACGGACTTTTTCTCAGAGAGAACGCCAGTTATGACGTCCTCCTCTAACTCTATCAACGTAAAGCACGAGCTATCTACTCTAAAACCGAATCTGCTATCAAGCTGTAGGAACTTCATCCGTAGTAGCCCCTTCCATCTCTTCTTTCATAGCGCTATTTCTAACTTCCGTGGCGGCCTGTTCCTGTTGTGCCTCGGCTGCCGCTTTATCCTGTTCCTGCTCTGCTTGTGCTTCCCTAGCAGTCAATTCGCTAAACAGTTTAGCAGTGCCTCCTAACATATCAGCCAGCAAAACACGTGCTCCAACTACAGCTGTGAACTTGTCATCGTCCGTCATAGGCGACGACTTAAGACGGATTGCCTGCTCTCTCATTTTATTGAGGTTCCCGATAGTTTGGTCTATAAGTGTTACGTTGTTCTCTATTTTCTGTTCCATTGTTACTAGCCTCCTAAAGCTAATCGCCTGTTTCCGGGCGCTGTATTAATCCATATAGTTTCGTGGTCGTTTAGCGATATCAGCAAATATGCTGTTACCATTATAGGACCTGTTGCGTAGCTCCTGCGCTACAATAAACGCGGGGTCGTACCATTTAATCTGTTGCGTGTAAGCCATTTTCGGTATAACCGTTTTCCCAATATTGTCATACCGGCTCCACTTTATCACCGTGTCATTACTAAAGTTAAATGCGGCGCTGTAGGTAAGTATATCACCCGAAGCATATTCTACCCGATAAACAACCTTGGTTCCCACCATGTTATTGATATCGAGATACACTTTTGAACCATCAGCCATGCGCCCAATCTCGACGTATAGTATCTGCCGCGGAGGTGAACTTAAAAGGTCAATTCCCTCCGTGCTATCAGTGGAAAACGCACTCGCTAGGCTCACGATACACAGCACTAGCAGGGCAAACGTCCCACCAATAATAAGTTTTCCTGTTTTTGTCAAATCACATCGTCCTCCTCGTCCGGGAGCTCCAATCCTGCAAAATCATCCTCTGCCGCTACTCTGCTGTCTAAGCGCTCACCGTCTTTATACTTGAGGACATTATTGAGTCCGCAAGCAATGCCTTTGGCCTTGTTAGCGTATGGATAAAATCCTAGCGACATATACACATAGCAACCCGGATACACTTCTTCGGGGTCCAGTATTTTTTGCAGGTCCTTATCAACTACACCCGGCTTATTTACAGAGTAGGCATTGACGATATATGTTCCCGCAAATTCCGGTTTATCGTCTTCTTCGGCTTTTACGTCGCCGTCTTTTAACGTGAGGCCTTTCATGCTGGACTTAGGACCACTACCCCATATAGCCTTAGTCGCCGGGCTATTCTTGACGGATTCAATCGCATTCTTTAACGTTTCGACTGACTTCTTGTCCTTCTTGTCGACCAGCAATACCGCTGAATACTTAGGCTTTGCGTTCGGGTCCTCGTCGTTCTCCTGTGGTACAAAAAGATGTGGATATGAAAGTCTTCCTTTGATTTGAATTTTAGCCATATGGTTATTCCTCATTTCGTTTTATTGTTAAATTTAGTATCGCGGTTAGCGCCAATTATGTTCTTCGGATTTTATTTTAATGCTTGACCGCGATACTACCTATACAGGATTAAAGAGCTTCGAACATGGCGTAAGCCTTGTCTACGTCTTCGTCCTTAATCTCACTGATTTTACCTAGCTTAAGCTGACCGCGGATTACGCTTTTAATGTCCTTGCCTGCATCGCGTTTTTTGATGACCAGCTTTATAAGATCGTCCTTCGTGTTAACTGGCTCACTAGCTTCGGATTCCTCATCGGCACCAAGGCCAAGGTCGTCATCTTCGGAGGCTTCCTTCATACCCTTGACGACTTTATCGACAGGGTCCTCTTTTTCAAAGGTTTCGTCGATTTCATCGTCCACGGATTTCGGTTCCTCCTTCTTAGCCGGCTTAGCAGGCTTTTTAAAGGTACGAGTAGAAGGCTTTTTGGCTTCTTCCTTTATCTGCTCAAGCTTTTCTGATGCTTCTTGAGCTGCTTGCATCTTATCTTCAATAGGCTCCTTCGCTTCAACGATTACTTTCTGCGCTAAGCGCGTGTTATCCCCAAACAGTCTTTTGATATCGGCTTCGGTTGCCTCTTCGATAATTACTTTAAATAGCATAATAACGTTATCTCCCTTTATGGTTTATTTTTTTTAGTACAGGTAGTATTATACATAACTACGCGGTGTCTGTCAACTAATTACTTAAACGCTGCGAATCCTAGTACCGCACCGGATACAATTTGCCATATAATCCGCTGTGTTTTTAGCTGACTTTCAATCTTTTCCTGTTGCTTTTGATACGCTTTGAACGATTTCGATGCACTCTCTAATTCGGCGTTCGCTGTCGTCAAGGATGCTTGCGCTGTCGCGGTTGTCTGCTTGAGCTCCACTAATTGCGCTTTTAACGTCGCTATTTGCTCTTGAGATTGCGTCAGCTGACTGTCTAGCGTCGCTATTTGATTGCTCAAGTCCTCCGACCGTTCTGAGGCCGTCGTCAAGCTGTCCGTCTGCTCGCTTAAGAGCGTCCGCAGCTTTTCGTTGTTCTCCTGCAACGCGGTCAAGTCCGTCACTAACGTCTGTAGCTGTGACTCCTGTATCGGGTACACTTGTTGTTCCTCGGCACAATAGCCATCCGACGGCGACAAGAGCGACAACGACAATAATGCAACCAGCGATACACAAATACCTTTTAACCTTATCATTCAATACTTTCCACCCCTCTATTCAATTTTACTGGCTGTCGGTGGTTGTGACCGTCTGCCTGCCAGCATTACCGGGGATTGCTCCCCGTCACTCTGCTTTATCAATAACTAGGATTAGATTTTGCAAGTTCAAAATCTTCGTCGAATTTTTCTTGATGGGTTTTACAATATTCATCAAAAAATTCTTGGTCCGAACAAGGGGCAAGTTTTCCGTGTAGGTACTCGCGAATTTCATCGTCCATCAAAGCTATTGCTACCTCAAAATTTACTTCTACACCGTATTTGTTGATAACCATTTTAAATTCCTCCGTTTTATCGCTTAATGTAGGTTGTTTACCTCAACCCCATGACTTAAGTATATACTACTCTAGGGTTAATGTCAACACCTTTTAGAGAAATTTTTTTATAAGCTAAACAAGGATTCAATTTCGAAGTCTTCCGACACTGAATCCGCTCCGGGCTTAACTACTTTATCGTACAGTTTGACCTGCGTAAACCAGTATGCGTATTGACGCGCTTTGGTTAGGTCCTTAGACGCTGAATCCTTGTTGCCTGCGCGTAGCATATACTTGATAGCGTTGCCGATAAGAAACCCGCAAAACTCGTCCTTGCTCATAAGACGCTGCATTACTTCCAATGGCTGATATGCTGAATTGATATAGTGCATCTGCGAATCTGCTGCTCCTGTGTCCTCGGTAGAGCCGGGCTTTTTCACGTTAGGCTTATCCACTTTCTCATTCTCCTTCAACTTTTTGTAGTCTAAATACCGGTGCTTACAAAGTTAGCATACCACCACTTAATCATGACTCTAATTGCGCTAAAGCGTCTGCGCACTCATTGTCAAACCTGTCGTATAGCCCTTCGCGCTGTCCGGGGCTTCCATCAGTCCACTCCTCAGTTTTGCAGACGTTTTTATATACAGCCATGATTAAAGCACCATCGTAATTAACGTCATCCACGTATGAGAGGTTAGGATAGTCGAGGGACCTAACCGCCTCGTTAAACATATCTGCGATGTTTTCTACGCCATATTGCACGGCTCTGCTCCATACGACGTCCTGCATAACTGAGTTATGCTTATACACATCGTAGCCTTTCTCCTTAAGAACCGCTACAGCCGGGAAGAAATATGCCCAACAGATATAACTATGCTGCATTTGAAAGAAAGTGTTACTGTCCTTATCTGCTATGTCGGACCAGACTTTGTCGAACTCGTCAGAGCCAACTTTGTTAGCGGCTAGGGCGTTGCCGTACTGAACATATACCGTGTTACCCGAATCTATTGCCCACCCGATAAAACTATCCACGCTACCAGCTTTAGACGATAGCTGATACGCTCCGTAGCTCTTACCTCCTGCGTCTCCTACACCGTCTGAGATTGTACCCGGATTACCTTTTGACTCATACTTTGCGCTTAAATCACCTAACATTTATTGTCCTCCTCCTATTTTGTGGTCTGATTTGCCACCCATATACCCGACTAGTCCACTGGCTATACTCATGGCTATTTCTTTTTCACCATAGATAATCGCTAAGACCAGTCCTACAATTAACCCTACACCTACCAGTTTTTCCGTGTTAAACTTATCACCCAATATTATTCATCCTCCTCGGTAAATCCCGGTGGCATCCATAGAACCGGACCAGCCCCTATGCGCCACTCACCAAATCTGAGTATACGAGCTACGCGTGCCTGCGTCATTGCAAAATTCCTAAGGCTCTTGTACTCGATATCGTGGTCCTCTACATATTGTAAGACCTGCGCCTCTCCCTCTCGATACTCTCTTAGGACTTTACCCCACGACGGTGTTCCGTCATCAAGCACAAGCGCTGCTCGTTTAGGACCGCAACGAGGTAAACCCGGATACCCATCTGTCGAGTCTCCCATAAGGCACTGCATAAAAAAGTGGTAGTTAGCAGTTTCCTCATCTGTACGAGTCAGTGTTTTTTTCTGCGAGTTGTACAGCAGGCCGGGTATCGTTTTTAGGTCCTTATCGATAGACACCATAACGACCTCATACTTATCTGACGGAGCGCTACCAAGTATTCCTAAAACGTCGTCGGCCTCCAACCTTGGTGCCTCGATACAATCAAATTTAGCCTTTACATATGCAACCAGCTCACCCATTAAAGCGGGCTTTTCCTTATCGTCACGATTCGCTTTGTAGCTTGGCAGCACATCGCGCCTAAATCCATCTTCGCGCCGACAGGATAGCGCGAGCAGGGTTTTGGTCGTCCCTGTAATCCCTGCTTGGTCTAGTGCATCAATAATCTCAATTTGCAAGTCGCTAAACGTAGCCGTTATATCCTCAATCGCGTCTTCGATTATCTCGCATCTGCACGCTGCCGCGAAGATGTAATAGTCGGCGTCAATCGCGAGTAGTATCGTCTTTGGCATTCTCTCCTGCCACCTTTCCGATTAGCATATACGCATGAGTCCTACACAAGCAAATACCTTCTTTGGTATCTATATCTATGTCTATTACCTTTATCGCGGCGGGTTTACCACACGCATAGCAGACATCTGATTTATTGCATAAAGTCGCTTTCATAGCATCTCATCCAACTCAAATTCCGGAACTATTCCGGTCTCGTCAAGAATATCATCCGCGCTAGAGCCCTCAATATACCCACTTACATAATCACTTATTGCTTTGTCATCTTTATCAACTATACCCTGTGGAACATCAACCCTAACTGTACCGGACTCGCTTCTCACAGTAGCATAAGCCTCTACTACCATACACTCTACCCCCTAAAAATTATTATCAAAACACCAGTACTCATTATCGCCGCTATTGCAGACGGTACCGCCGCTAACCCGATAGACGTGCAAGCCGTGTACACTCCAAACGGAGGTACTAGGATAGACGCTAAGGCAGTTGCTATTATTTCGCTATTACCTTTCAATCGATACACCCCCTAGTCAATTAAAGTAAATGTACCCTTCGGCGTCGGGCGTTTTGCAAGCCGCCGCTATGCCCTCGATGAATCCCGCTAGAGTTGGTATGGCAGTCCAGCAAAACACGATATACAGTACACCCATACCCGTTTTACCTAAAGCAAACTTATGCGCTCCTATCGTCCCTAGCAATATAGCAAGACCTACATATAGCCACTTACCTACTCTATACCGTTTCATCAGCACTGGCGCCGATTGAACCTGTGTGTTAGTATTGTTAATCACGATTTTTTGTTGGTCATCAGCGGCAGGAAGAAATAGTAAACGTCCGTCGGAACCGTCGTCGACCGCGTCTAAAAACTGACCGACTGTTACAGGAAAATCTATCCAGTCTACTGTCATAAACTTATCGCCCGGCAATTGAATCATTACCTGTTCCCCGTCAATCCTTACAACTCTAACTCTCATAACATCTATCCCCTTTAACTTTTTAATAAGTATACCTTTTACCTAATGTAATACGCAACTATGAAAAGCGGTGATAATAGGCCAAACGTGTACAGCCAATCCATCATTGTAGTTGTTTCCTCCCTGCGAGGCATCTTTTGTATGAGCTATCTGCAACTGCGAGCTTTGCCTCCGCTACTTTAAAATCCTTAAACGCATCTGACAGCTCATGTGCTCTACGTGTCAGCGCTTCCCCTAATGTCTCCTTATGCCTAGCTATGTCACGAGCGCTAGATTCGTTCGGCGCGTACAAAGGGAACCGGGGCGCTGGATTGTCCAGCGCGCACCCATAACACAAAACCCGTTCGGCCTGTACCCCGATTATTTTGGATAGCTCGTCGGTGCGGTTCCCGCAGGACTCGCACTTATCGAATACACTTGTCATTCCGCTTCCTCCAATCCTGCTTTAATTTTTATCAGCTCTTTATCTAGGGAGACCTCTTCCTGTATTGCTCTATCGAGCAGGTCACGTAGTAAATTTATCTCCATGTGTTTTTGCGTGAGTTTTGTTTCGGTAATTGTGAGGTACTCCCGTGTGTATTTAAGTTCTTGCTTAGCGGTATACTCGGCATAATCTTCTCGGAATCCTCGCAGTGCAGATATGATAGCTATCGCATTTCTTGTTCTAGAATCGTGTACATATACGTTGTACGAGGCATTGTCCCCCTCGCGTATATAGCCTACTTTATTGGCAAACTTGGCCGCTCCTTTATAGAACTCGTAGCCATTGAAGTGATTTGACGACACCTTGACAACCTTTAACCCGTCGTCCTCGATTGCCTTAATTTCTTTATCTAGTTCAACTTTATACGCGGATGCTAAGCAGTCGCTATGGCAGCGACGGAACTTAAGCAGCGCATTGCTGAGATTAGCGAACGTACCTACTGCTTCGTTGTCATAAATTACACGGCTTCTGTCGTCGTCAGTAGCTTTTATGACTCCAAGCAACTTGCCAGCGTCATAAAACTCGAATATACTCTTGTTACCGGTAAAACCGCTGACAACGTGAAGACCCGCGTCACGAATTTTTCCTAGCTCTTCTGATTGAGCGCGGTGCTCTTGAGCTCTTTCGGTTTCGTACTTTTTAACTTCCGCAAGAATACCTTTGTAGCTGCTAGCTACAGCAATTTTTACTCCATCTGCGGTATTAAGCTCAAACTGCGCAATCCCTTCACTATAGACCTTATACACCGTGGCTATTACCTCATTAGTGACAGCGTCCTTTACATAACCTGCTAGGCCATTTACTTCTTTAACCATCTTAATTCCTCATTTCGTTTTATCATTTGATGTGGTTTGGTTAACCCCATAAGTTAATAATACACTACTGTGTGGTTAATATCAACACCTTTTTTAAACTTCCCGAATAATATTTCATTCTACCACGAACGATTTTACTTATGATGGACTGAGTCGTGTCATACCTATCGGCCAGACGATTTTGCGTTGTACCGCCTAGTCGGTACTCAGCGCATATCCTTGTTGCTAAAGCTAATCGCTCCGAACGTGTTAACCCGTTTACAGACTCCCCTAATTCGAGGTCTTCCCGGCTTTCATGTATTGGCGCTTTCCTTGCTCTGCTTTTGATTGGTAGAAACCAGCATGCCTTTTTAGCTGGAAACATTACACCACAATATCTACACGCTTTATCGATACCAGCTACGTACTGGCTGCGGCAAGCGGAGCAATCAACATTAGGCTCTATATGCACTTTGCATGCGCTCGCGTACGGGCAATCCTTTATGCAGTTTATCATCTGCATACCTCCAATTACTATATACCTACTGCCTGTATACTATCACACCCTATGTACTACTGTCAATCAAAAAGAAGGAGCGCTCCCGGATAAGGAGGCTCCTTCTAATAATAAAAAGCAGGTATGCAGTTCTCGCTAAGTATATCACGATACCATAGCTATGTAAATAGAGAATAGCCGCTCCAGCGACTAACTTTGGCGGCTATTCAAGAAAAGTGGTGGTGACCGTCTGCGAAGACAAACGGCGGATATGAATTGCTCTATCTGTTTTAGAGGTTGGAGCAACCGCTCCCGTCCACCATTCGCGTTTTACCGTTGTAGCCAAGACCCGTACTAGCACGGCCTTTTCGATAACGTACTAAGAGGGGCTACCTCGTTTCGTGTATCTAATAGGGCCATGTTTTTCGGTGGTTCCTGCCGTCAAGACAGCAGTGCGCATGAACCTTGTGAAGGGTGGACGGCAGCGGTTGAAGGTCCGCGCCGTGTGAGATGATAACTCAGATAGATGTTAAGAAAATTAGAGGGTTTCTAATTTAGTAGCGCTGTTGGATTCCAGTGCCCCCCGTTCTCCACGTAAACTTCTATACAAACTTAGTTTATTTGACGGTAAACATGTTGCAGAGTAGTCGTGGAGAACGGGCGACGCTAGCCGCCTAGAAAAGTATGACCATTTGTACGAGCTATAGGCGAGCACGTAACAAGCGTTTTAGTGGCTCTTTCGAGCTCCCGCCCGTGTATCAATCTCCCGATTACTAACCTTCGTCGGGCCCCGCCGACGCCGATAATCTCCCAAAGCCGCAACGTGTATCAATCTCCCGATTACTAACCTTCGTCGGGGCCGTGAGGGACTACAGACAGTAGTGTGACAGTAGTGTGACAGTTGTGCGTCGTCGTACTCGAGGGTATTATAAACTCCCTCTTTCTTACGCCTCATGATACGCAGGCGGCAACTCGGAAAATAGTTGCCTTGTGTGGTCTTATGCAAAAATACACACCGATAAGCCTAATCTGAGACTAAGTTCGAGTCAGATTTTCATTCACTACCGTTATAGTGACGGTTGGTTGACTCAGCTCCAACCAAAAGCCCTCAGTAACTCCCGACTTACTACAGCTGTAAACAGCGGAATGACCGCGCTTAAAGTATGAGGGCTTTTGGTCGCCGCTGAGCAATGCGAACGACCTATGTGTTAAGGGGAGAGAATCAAACCTTGCAATACTTATGATACAACCTTACCGTGTACTTGTCAACACTTTTTAAAACTAATTTTTCGGAAGTGGCTTGCGCGTTTCTGTTAACCCGCATAAATAATCAAGTGAACAATCTAGGGCTTTAGCGATAGCAATCATTCGGGTTAGCGATGGGAAACCTGTATCGTGTTCGAATCGGAATACACGCTGTTGGCATACGCCAATTGCTACTCCAAACTCCTTTTGGCTCATTCCAAGCCGCATACGTTCCGTTTTAAGCGCTCTCCCTACACACGCAGGCCGGCTATCTTCTTCGATGTTCTTTGGTTTCGGTACTATTGGTTTGAGGTTCATGCTGTATCTCCTTTCGCGTTGTTGTGCTTAAATCTTATCATGTAAGCAGGATTGTGTCAACAGTTAATAGTGATTACTACATTACTACATCATTACTACACTTTTGTAGTCGGTGTAACCCCTTTAAAATCAAGGCTCTAGACCTAATTACTACATTACTACACAATATTTACGTATAGGTATATAGGAGAGAGTATGATTAGTATATACAACATTATTACGATATGTTGTATATTAGTTTTATTAATTCGTATATAGGGTTTGAGAAACGTTTTTCGCGTAGTTTTGTAGTAATATCCCGCTAACCCAATAACGACGCGGGTTACAGCGACTACAAAAGTGTAGTAGACGCGTAGTAATGTAGTAATTTAAATTCCTCTTGACTGCTTGTCATATCTATGCTAATATCATACTTACAGGTTAACCTAAACAGATTAGAGAGGTGTGTTCGTAAATGCTTAAAAGTGTTTTAGCTTTAATCATCTTATGCGCTCCATCAGTGTGTAGCGCTAATCCGTATGACCTCGGTAATAACCTATACTACGAAACTACAAATATAGTCAAACTCGAAAACGGGATTATCACAGTCGCTTTAGAAGACGCTGACGGTGTAGTTGATGACGCAGTCATAGACCTGCGTACAGGCTCGCTAAGGCTAGTACATGACGATAAAACGTTAATCGTGAACAATCTATCACCCGATTGGCAAAAAACGCTTGTAGGCTCTATCAGAGAGTGGGAATTTGATAATAAACTTTAGCTAGAGCGCCGAACTTTCTTTCGGCGTTTTGTGGTGGAGCTTATCGAGGCCTAGCCTTGTTGTCACTTTGATTCATATTAGCAAAAATCGAATAGCACTAGACAACAAAAAGACGCGACCACAGGTAGCCCCTGCACGGTCGCGTCTTTAAATTTATTTAGCCTACCCACGTATAAGCGTTCGGACTGTTTCCGTCATCGCGGACGTCGCAGTGCACAAACTCGCCCTCGTAGTATCGTCCGATACCATCGAATCCCGCTTGCACGGCTAACTCAGCTAACTGGTCAACAGTCATACCATCGGGAATCTGCACGTCTGCAGCTGTACCCTGCACATGCTGGCTATCGGGTACGCCCCCAACTTCGGCGTTGTGGCTAGGGCAACGGTACATACAAGATACCGTCAACGGCGTTCCTGCTAAATCCCTTAACTGGTCTAACTTATCCAGCAATACACTCGACATACCATTTTCGGGCAAAGTCCCGCAGCACTTACACGTCATTTCGTCTTCTGTAAAATACTTACTCATTTATTTTTATCCTCCTCATTCGGCGCTATCGCCGTTAACTTATCGATGATTTGATGCGGTATAATATCACCCATACCAGCTCTTACGATATTTTCACATGCGCTTATCCCCTTGGCCAGCGCTAACATGCTTATTGTAAACGTCCGCAGGTGAAAAACATCTCTCGTTGTATTGTCAATCATAAACGCCATGCACACGACTGCAAATAGCGTAATCTTACGGATTAATCCGTTTGCCAGTTTACGCGCCGACACCTGCTTGCATACAACGCTAGCGTATATTCCGGTCGCTAGGTCTAAGCATATCAGCACAAATAGGGACTCGAGGGGTATGTCAATCCCCCCGACTAAGTACGACACCGCGCCCCATACCGCGGTAAAAATCCCTGTGCATATAAAGTCATCTCGGCTCATTGTTTAAACCCTAGAGGCGGTTTTTCTGCCTCGGGCTTACCCGGCACAGCAGCAGAGCCCCCTTTCTGCCGGTACACGTAGTACAGTATGACGATATTTGATAGCAGTGAGATGGTTAGCAAGATAACCAGCATAGTCTTTGTCGCATACATGCTATCACCCTTCTGTCGTGGTTTCTATCTCTAGATTCGTACTACCCGGCGACAACGGACGACTGCACTGAGGGCATGCCCACACGGCACCAGAGTTGACGTCTTTGGCAGGTATGGCGCATCCGCAGTGCGGGCAATACACGTAAAGCGGTTTATAAACAAAATCACTGCTCATTGATAAGAGCCTCCTTTTCTGTATCGAACCAAGCTTCTAGCGCCGCTAACTCTTCCTTGTGCTTATCCGTGCTACCGTCTGATAGCGTAGCCAGCAGAGCGCCACGAAGGTTTTGCAGTTGCTGTTCTTCGTGCACGGCTTCCAGCTCCTTAAGCTTTCGCGTGAACTCGGCTGTCGAGTACCCGTACACACTGACTACCGCGTCACCACTTGTTATCGCTATACTGCCTGTAGTCGTTGCCGCCGCAGGCGTGTTACCGTTTCCCTTGATTATCTCTATAACGGTAACTACGGCACCGGATACCGTTGCTTTGTAGATAGCTGAAAATGCTTTATCAGCGTTTAGCGCAGTGCAAATTACAGCTGCCGCTGACTCCGCGGCATCGGCTTCCGTGAAAGTTACCGTAACGCCGCATATAGTAACGGTATCACCTACGGCAGCGTCTTTCGATATCGTGTACAGCCGTGAACCCGCAGCCGATGGGAACGCTGTTTTAAGCTGATTGGCTGTCGGTTCCGCGGTGAACCGGATAGCGCCTACACCCACCGCTGAATTACTCTTTAACTTAACTATCGTTTCGCCATAATCTGTTGTGTCCCATACATCCGATATCGCTACTATTTTCGCGTAATCTTCGGTATTGCTTTTTACTACAGTGTACGCGCCTGGATTGCTGAAAAATTCGTTGTACTGTTCAGCCTCTATTGGGGCCGCAGTCGAAGGGACCTCGCCTGCGTTAGAATCATAAAATCCAAAGCTCCCATCACCATTAAATACTACATAGAAATTCGTATCCACTAAATACCCTCCTTACGTTAAGTCATCCGGCGCAACGCCGATTGCCACATAGTTTATTTGGGGGCTCCCCTCGCCTCCCGGCATAAAACCGCTTATAGATATGTCTGAAACAAAACTATTGTTTTGGGTACCACCTGTATTAACGCATGGTACGGATACAACAGTCGGAATGGTTCCTGTTTTGAAGGACGTCCGAAACGCTACCGCCCTATTTTGGGTTCCTTTCCCCCACTGAATCAAAGTTCTGCCTACCCGACGCCACCCATTGCCGTTAGCCTCGCTTTGGTCACCCGAAGTGACTTGAGCGTTAATCCAAGTTATATCACGTCCCTGTAGTAGAGTGGCGTTCGAGGCTTCACCCGTTATCCCCGCAGGCACTATTATCTTCCCTGCTACCGTTAATGTTCCCGCAAACGAACCACTGTTTGCGTATAAATCCGCAACTGACCCATCTTTCTTGCACAAGACAAATCTATCACTTTGTACTTGTACGAAGCCCATGACATCCGACAGGTTTTCAAAGTATAGCCTTGGGGCGTCTGCTGTTAATGCCTTAATCGTTGCATTAGCTTGATTCGAGTACACAATCTTAGTTTGAACGCCCTGGCGGTCCGCACCAATTTCCACTGTCGAACCGTCATAGTTCCAAATTTTATTATTCGATTTCCAGTCATACGCACCAAAACTACCTGCTCTGAAAATCAACCCGTAGTTTGAGCTGTATCCGCGGAGCTTGTTACCTCCACCATCACCCATAACTAAGTTAGCATTAAAGGTAGCTTCACCGCCAAAATTAGCGCTGCCCGTGTTTGTAAGCCCCGCCGTATAAACGCTACCCGCCATAGCTATCCCGCCATCAAGGTAAGCATCACGTGCGTAAAGGTCTAATCTAACTGCACCTGTCGCATTACCAAGCGTTAATCGGTCTGCTTGTACTTGCAAAAATCCGAGAATGCCAGTCGTGTTTTCAAAGTATAGCTGCGGAGCGCCTGTGGTTAAATTCTTTACAGCCACGGTTGCTTCCGCAGGATACAAAAGCTTAGTAGACACCCCTTTATCTGTTCCGCCGAATTCAGCCGTCGAACCGTTGTACAACATAAATCTAACATTTTTTTTGTAGTCAAACCCAGATAGGCTACCTGAGTTAAAAAGGAAACCTATTTGCGAATTGTAACCGACAACCCTATTCTCGCCACCGTCGCCTATAATCACGTTGTTGCTAAAGGTAGCCTCACCGCTAACTAATAGTGACGCACCAATCTCCAACATTTTTGATGCCTTGGTATATGCCCATATAATTACGTTATTCCCCCAATCAAACGCCCCTAAGTAGGCTCCGCCTGTTGGAAAGATAAAACCCATATTCCCTGATCGGCTCCGAATGTTTCTTTCAACCGTGGTATCTTCCATCCATAGATGACCATTGGCCACTAAGTCCCCCGTTACAAGACCAACATTTGTTCCGGACACACCCGCGTGGTGGAGATGAAAATTTTGGTCTGCTGCAAACGATATAGATCCGGATGTGCTACCGTCGCCAACTGCGAAATCTAGATAGGGGACCATAGTCCCGTCCACCAATCCCCGTAAAGTAATATGTTTACCATGACCAATATCTAAATTTCCTTTAACGGATAGGTCCCCCCCTACACTCATAGACGGCGCAACTGAAAAATAATTCGCACCTATAACTAACGTCTTATCAGCGTTAGTATATTTCCATACGCTTTGGCTTTGGGCCCAGTCATACGCTTGTAGGTACGAATTAGAAAAACCTATACCCATACGGCTCGCTAGGCCTTGAATCGTTCGTTCTTGTTCATCTGCTATGGTGACAGTTCCTGTAAAGGTCCCTCCTGCTCTAGGCATGTAAGCCCCAACATTTAAGCTTGTAATCATTTGCCTTATATCGCTGTGTGCGGCGTTCGACGTGTTATGCGTGGTAATCTTAGCGTCCGCCTGTTCCGCGGTAAACGCGTTGTCGTACAAGTATTTTAGCTTTGTATCCGTTAATCTAAAAAAAGTGTCAAACTGTGTACGCGCAGGCGGTATAGAACCGACAAACTCCCATCCTTTTAAGTAGTCGCTGTCAGTAAACTGGTAGGCCGTTAGGGAGCTATTTACCCCCCATATCTTTGAAAAATCCAGCGTTGGCATTTATGTTATCCTCCTTTAATATTCAAATATATCCGCGAAGAGGGCCTCTTCGAAGCCTAGCGCATTCGGCTGGCCTAAAAATCCGAAGTAGTCTTCATTGGAAAATGTAGTTATATCCTCTAGTTTAACACCACCTGCCCGAACAAACAAGTCTATGGCTTTAGCCAAACTAATCTCGTTAGCCGTTAATAAACGCCCGATACCTATCTTTATACGAGCATTACCCATTTCCGTTAGCCGTATCGAGTTAGCGTTAAATATGTATTGCGCTGACCTTATCGTTTCTTCCGCGGTGCCTACAGAGTTGTTTTTCCATACTTTATTCCATAGCGCCATACGATATTCGTTATCGGCTAAGCTAGTACTATTTAACCACGATTCCCACGTATCCCTAAATCGTCCTTTTTCAAAGCCTAGCGCGTTAGGCTGGTCATCGAACGCAAAAAACGCTACATGCACAGAGGCCTGTATCAATCGGCTCTGCCCTACGATATCGCCTATACCGTCTAGTTGCACACCTTCGCCTGTTTCAATCCAGCGCTTTGTTTTTAGGTCATTGTGCGCTTGCGTTAACTCGTCTAATTCTTCCCCCCACGCCTCGAGTATCGCGTTTAGCACCGTTGACTCCTCAAACTGTCTCAGAGTATGGCGGTTCATCCTATCGCCGTGTGTTTCGTCTGCCATGGGTTAAGCCCCCTTAGTTACGCTGATTTGAGTTAAGGCAAACTCAGACGCCTGTCTCGGTGATATAACTATATTGCTAGCGCTGTAGGACACGTCTGTCGGCGCGTCTCCCATAGCCGCTTGTATGTCTATTCTCCCGACGCCGGTCGTAGCATTAAACACCGTTGAATAGTACTTTTGTAGTACAACGTCTTCACCTACGCTGAGCGTCGATAATTTTTTATATAGCGCGCTGCGAATATCGATAAGAGCCGAAGGGCTCCATGCTTCCTCCGGATTTTCCCACACTATTACTCTTAACCACACTTTTACCACAGTAGCACGATTAAACAGTATTGTATGTGGTATGCCTTGAGAATCATACATTACTTGTGAGTTTGTACCGTTAGTATCAATCCCCGCCGCCTTTGTCCTAAATATTTCTTTTGCTATGGCTACCGGTTCTCCTCCCGTCACAATCACTTCAATTGAGTGCGGCTTACGACCGTCAGTGTCAATCGTATCCTCCACGTTTTCGTACACCGCACATTTCGTCACACCAGCGACTTTTGTCATAACCCCGGCTTGTATCGCCTCGACCATAGCGCTTGCTCTATCGTATAAACCAGAGTGCCAGCGCTGGCGTAACTCAATATCCGTTTCGGCGTCTCTGCCAACCGTTGCGTCCGCCTCGTTACTTACCGCCGTCAGTTGTGAATAGGTGCTAATGATAACGGATAAGTCTCCGATAGCAGGACTAATAGCACCGTATTCGTCACAAGCAAACTGCACTGGCGAACCTAGTAATTTTTGATAGCCCCCTGTAATCAAAACCGAAAATGTTTTTGTAGGGTCTGTCGTGCGGATATCCAATATACCGTTTGAAACGGTGGTTGTTAAATCCGTTCGCGCTGTTTGCAGAGATGACGCGATAGCTCCCAATACGTCAGATACCGATTCCCCGCTAGTGATGGTATGCGTAAAACTGACTGAATCAATAGATACACCGACGGTTTCCCCTGCTGTCACGCTTTCCAGCCCCAACTGGTACACGTTAGCAGTACTAACCGATATACTCTGCCCTGCACTTGTTGCTGTAAACGTTACGGACTGGTCTGAGCTTAGAGCTAGTTTTGTAGTCTTTGGTATAACAAAACCATCCTCACCATAACACGTTACATATGCTGTCGTCTTTTCCGCGGATATCTGAGCTACACCGGCTAGACCTGCCGCGTTAGATAGGGACGTTCCCGGCGCGGTGCTAGGGTACATCGCGTTGTATACGTCTTCGGTCGCTTCCCACAAATCCGCTATCTCGTATCCGTATACGCCGTGTAGCTGACCAAAAATACTGTTAGCACCCGTTTGTATAGGTACCCCTAATTTATTGGCTACACGGGCGTTTAGCGAGGCTATGATATCCGTTAGCCTTTTACGTTTAAATCCTGTACGGCTAAGACCGTACTTAACTGCATCAGCCAATATCCAAAACCTCCTTTTTCGTTACTAGCCCATAATCCGTAGCTGCACTGTAGGTAGTGACGAGAACTCTTTGCTGCGGGGCAATGTACAGTTCCATCGCAGTTACACTGTTAACGCCCTCTACTGATAATATGGCTTCAGTAAATATCTGTCTTATATGTGCCATATTCGGGTTTTTTATTAGGATATACTCAAAATACGGAACGCCTTTTGTTTCGTCTAAAAACCATTCGGCTAACCAAAACTTAAGAGTTATCTGCACCTGCTGTGCCACGCGCTCTGCATAATCGATAAGCTTTAAATCGTTACCAACTAGCGCAGCGTCCCAGCTATCAAAATCTAGCGCTAAATCAAAAGCCATTACATCGGACCTCCTGTTACGCCGCCAGAGTCTCCCGGGTGCTTATGTGTCGTAAGGTTTAGCCCGTTAACTTTTAGATTAGTTCCGTCGAATGATACGGTCCCCCCACCACACGACACTGTAAAAGAACCTTCGCGCAATATTGCCGTAGAGCCCTTATAGCTCATGACAAGCGCGTTAGGATACTCAGCGTTGTATTGATGCGCATCGGCGCGTAATCCCGGCGTAGCGATACAATCGTTTAAATCGTGCTGCCTTTTATCCTCACTTGGATTACCTGTCAAGAAACTATCAAGTTGTGTCTGCGAAAAGTGTAATAACACAGAGTCACCGGCTTCGATCGGCATCGATACGCCACACGAGCCACCACCGCTTGTTGGCATTATGATAGGCACGTTGTGGATAATAGGGTACTCGAGTTCTCGGTCATCCGGGCACTTGTAAGTTCCCGAAGGCTTAACTTGTGCCCTACCCGTGCTAGCGTCATATGATACTACTGTACCCGGCAGAGCAGTATGAATTTTTGTTATACGGCTATCAATCATATTGTATATCGCGTCTCTAAAGTCATTTTCAGATTGCATTAACTCGTGCTCCCCTCGTCCGTTGTAGTTGTGGTATCCTCAACTGTGTTCGACTCTGCTGGCTCCTCTAAAAATATTAAGTAAATCTCGGAGAACCATTCGTCCGAATGCGTATCGCCTTTGTGCGTTATCCCCTCGACCGTAAACCAGCCCGTCATTATTTCAGATTCTACCCGTATCTTGTCATTCGGCTGAACCCCCGGTTGCAGTAGCGCCTTAACCTTCCAACCACTATGATGTTGTGGCTTTATCTTCTTTTGACTCCTGCGGCGTCTTCTAACCGGATTTTCTATTGCTGGCTTTTTCTGCGCTCTTATAATGCGCTCCGGGCTATTTATCATACCGGTTCCCGCACTTAAGACGACACCTCGTTCTTGCGCTTCAAGGCCACTCATATGAAACTGCACGACGCTGTTTTGTATGCTCCATTCTACACCGGAGCCATAACAAATAGCATCTAAAGCATCTACCGCTAAGCCACAATAGCTGTACCCTGTTTCAAATACTGAAAACTCGATATCTGTACCGTATTCGGTAGTCAGCCCCATTTCTCCTGCTATCCTATCCGTTATTGTTTTGCCCGGGGTATTGGGCGCATAGGATAACGACAGATATGTGTCACGGAGGGGAACACCCCCATCTTTTAACCGTAGCTCCGTGATATCGTCGGTACCGTCATTTGTTGTCTTAGCTTCGGCGACGGTACCCGTCATCATCAGTACTACGCCGCCTGCTTGCTCGTACCCCGCGTAGACCTTAACCTCTAAGTCTGCCACTTGTATGACAGAACGCGTGGCATCTGATAGATTCCATATCTTTACTATATGCTTATTGGATTCTTTGAGCCCATCTTTAACTGAGTTAAAGGCTATGCGTAAATCATTCTCTATCGTGATGTTAAGCGTGGGGAACTCAATCCGGTAAACTCGCTTCCAGTATCGCATCTAACTCCTCCTTTGACACATACAAAAAACTAAACAATCCTGCGGTAAAATCCGACCTACCTACCTCCTGCGCTGACTGTGATGCTTGATTCGCGGCTACCACGATAAATTCCCCGCGAATGTCGGTGGCATTTAGCAGTCTAGTGTAGCCCGATATTAGGGGTACACCCGGAACCACGGCGACTCCTCTCAATATCTCAGTGCCATCTTGGCGCATTAAATCCATATTCCAACGAGCCATGCGACTATTCCAACAAAGCCCTAATTTGTAGGTCACGTTTTCGAGCAGGACTGTAGTTGTAAAATCGTTAGCGTCCTGCAATCCTATCATAATCATAGCTTAATACCTCCTAGCGCTTTAGACGCATAACAGGTAGCTAGACCAAGTACGGCTTGCGTTGCGCTTAGCTCCCAGCCAGTCACGACGTTTCCGTTGTTAGCTTTATCCAGAAAACCGGTATCGACGTCTATTGTCTGCACGGTACCCACGTACTTCATACCTGCTCCAATATCTTGCTGACTTGCTCGTCCCATATCCTGCGCGCTCTGCCCGGCTGTACCCGACGCCTCGTCAGATGCGTCTGAGCCATCCGTCGCGGCTGTCTTTCTCTGCGCCACTCGAACTTGCTGAAACGTCAAATCGAGCTCATAGGCGTAGCGGTTTTTATCGCGCTTAATAGGCGCTCCTATCATGACCATATTGCTGTACACAAAATCTATAGTCTTAATAGTTATAGGTTCGCCTGCCTCGTAAATAGCCTGTAACCCGGTAAACACTTCGCGCATACGGTCGACGCCCGAACTAGAGTCGGCCCACGTTACCGGCGTCGGTGTAAATACCGCAGTTATCTTTAATGGTATAGGCTTACGCCGCACGTGGTCCGATACTGCGAATCCGTCCTCTACGGGGTTATTCGTTACCTCGCTATTGTAGTCCGCTTGGCGACTTGTAGTAGCGTCGACCATGATATCGCCTATCATTGTAGGCGACGTTAGCTCCGGTAGTAGACGTGCCATTTTTTCGGTTCTATGGACTGTCGTCCCGTCTAGTATCGTTTGACGCAAGGCCCTGTTAGCTGAATTTATGGCGTTAGCAGCTACTTTTGATCCTAGCCCCGATATATTAATTAGCCCCATTTATTTTAGCCTCCTTCGCCTACTTTATTTTTGATACTGGCGGCTAGTTGTCCCGAAAGGAACAAAGGCTGCCCGTCTCTATATGATAGGTCCTCATGTTCGGGGAACCCTAACGACGTAGGACTTACAACCCCTCGCCTCAGAGTTCCCTCCATCGCTACTCCCAACTTTTTCAGTGCCCGCCTATAACCTTCCTTAAAGTCTTTCGGGTCACTAAGTGCCGCACTTAATTCCGAATATACGGTGTCTTCCCATATCCGCTGCGCCTTATCGCCAGTTCCCGCGGAAAACCATTTACGGGCAGGTACTTTTATGCCTTTACCAAACGCGTTTTTAGTCCCATACTCCATAACGGCGCCGACTAGAGGCATAGGCACCGCCTCACCCTTTTCCTTGACCTTTTTCCCGTTTTTGTCGGCAAAGCCGCTATTAGGTTCGTGTTTAGGCGAGTCGCTGAAAATCCCCGCTGTCACTTGTTGCTTTCCCACCGTTATTAGCGCGTCCATTAATTCCCTATACCCAAAATCTGTCTCTCTTACACCCATTAGCTTATACCCCCAAAATTGAGAGGATATTTACCGCCATCATCGGGCTTAAAGGTAACTGGTCCTAGAATATTTACTTGTCCCCCATTATCGGTATTAGTGCTATTATCTACGTTTCCGCCACCAGTACCGGGGATATATCGTGATAAAAAGCTCTGCGTAACTCCGGCGCCCGACGCGCCATTGATTAGCCCCATATACTTAAGGACGGTTACCGCTTTATCGATTAAGTCGCCTAACCAGCCTCCTAGCGTTTTAATCGAGTAGGATACCTCATTGATGACATACCCGAAAAACTTGAACACATAGCCAACCGCGGTAAATAGTACACCTAATATATCGATAACCACCGCTATCGCTACCATGAGCACCGCGCCCACGACATTGGCCAACAACTTAACGCCCTCAACGATAGGCCATATAGCAGTAACCATGACGTCCCAACCTTCTTTTATCTGCTTTAAACCAAGCTGAAAACCGGCTAGCCCCGGTTTAATTAACTGCATAAACGCGCCCCAGTTATCGTATATCGTTTTACCCGCTAAGGCTAGCACTGCTAACGCTATGCCTATCGGCCCCATAATAGCCCCGGCTACAGCTAGTAGCAAAGAGCCAATAGGCGCCAAGATACCGCCAATGATACTCAGTATCCCCATTATCGGGGTTATTATTGTAACGAGTGCTCCTAACGCCAATAACCCTTCGATAAACGTCATAGCGGGACCTTGATTCTGCGTTATCCAGTCAAACGCTTTTGCGCCCACAGAACCTATCGTCTCAAGCATAGAGGCCACACGCGGTAGCGCATCGGAGGCTAGCCTGTCAAAAAATGACTCGATAGTACCTTGATTAGACATTAGCCAATTATAAAACTCGTTTAAGGGTGTAGTCATAACCTGTAAAACACCCGACGAGCTAGCTACGTGGTCAAACATAGAGTCAAACAAATTTTCGATTACATTGACCATTTGTTTTGGGGTCTTAACGGCCCCCATAGTTTCCTTATCTACAAAAGCCTGTATCTCCGGCATCTTTTGGAGGATTGACTCGATTGTCAAGTTACCCTTAGATGCAAAGTCCTGCAACCCCTTTTCTGTTGCAAACCCCATCGCTTTTGTGATACCCTCGATAAATTTTGGCGCTGTAGTCTTTAACGACCTTAACTCATCACCCTGTAAAACGCCTTTTGCAACCGCCTGTTTTAACTGTAGTACGGCTGCTTGCAGGGAACCAGTAGCCTGTGTTCCTAACATCCCCGCTTGTCTAAAAGCGCCTACTAGCCCTAACGCGTCGTGCTGTGCATCTTCGGACGACTTCCCCATTAGAAACATGTTAGACGCGATATCTGCTACGAGGTCCTTATTCGCTGCATAACTAGACGCGGTTTTTTGTGACATTTGATATATCTTATCTGCGTATTGTAGACGTTCCGCTTCGATCGGTATAAATGTACTCGTCAGATTGTTAAACTCCGCTAACTCTTCTGCTTTTTCGGTAAACTTCATAGCTCCAAGGGCGCCGACTACGGCGCCACCAAGCGAGTTGAACCCGCCTATAACGCCACCAACTTTACCCCCCAAATTGCCTAGGTCGCTACCCATTTTACCGAAGGTACTTGCTGACGTGCTAGCTAACCTGCTTAAGGTACCTCCTAGCGTTGTAGCAGCGTCGTTAGCGCTTGACGGTATTACCGGCATAGTGACAGGCCGGGTCATCGGTGTTCCCATTCTAGGGCCGTTGCCAGCTTGTATAATATACGGAGCTGGCGTCCGCACCACGGAACTTACGCGTGGTACAGTGCCAAACCTTGCGGGCTTTAGCACTCGCTGATTAGCTTTATCCACGCTGGTGCTTATTTTGTCCATGGCTTTGCTTGTCTCATTCGCTGCCATAGCTGCCCGTTTTCCTGTATCATCCATACCCTTGCCTATTGAATCCAGTGAGTTACCAGCGGCGTTAGACGTGCTATTTGCTTTAGCCTTTACTGAGTCGATAGCAGCGTTGGCCTTACTGACGCTGGATTGGTCAATGCTTACCGCTAGACCTACTAAAAACTCTTTTATCGTCGTTCCCATAAATCTACCTCCTCCCCGAATTACTTTGCTCGTCAATGCGGTTGTACTCGTTTTCTTCGATATCGCCTATCATGTCTAGGTATTCGCTTGCGCGCCATATATCCTCGATATCCACGACGCCGTCCTTGACGTCACGCATAGTTACCAATCCGGCCTTTATCGTTCGGTAGATGAAGGCTGTCCGTCCAAGCTCGTCACCAATTTCTCCCGGAATTTCTGTTTTGCGTTTTCGAACGCCTGCGTCAACCCGCCATTCCCGCTGTTCTTGAAGAAAGAAAAATTTGCATAGTTTGCTTGGAACACCTTGACCGCTACGGCAAACATACCGTAAAAGTCCCCTTCAAAAACTTCATTCGCTTTATCCTCCGTCAGCTTTTCATAGCTAGTGCTACCCTGTTTAGCTACAGCAACGTATTCGGGATTTAGCAGAATACGGATAGCCTGCTCTAACTGGTCGCCACTAACTTTGTCGATGACGTCGTTAAGCCCTTCGGCTACTAGTTCCGCGATATCCCCCATATCCTCGATATTAGCACTTAGTCCTTTACTGCCAGCTAACACCGATTTAACCCCGCCTTGGATAACCGGGAGAACCGTTTTTTGTAACGTGCCTAAATGGTTCATGGCTCTAAAAGCTTCATAGTTTCGCACTGAAAACGTCCATTCGCCTCTATCAAATTTCGTAATTTTTCCGCCTGTGAACATGCAATTACCCCTTTTCGTCTTTTTATAGTCTAGTCTATCACAAAAAAATAGCGCCCGCAAATGGGACGCTACCTTTCTTATTACTTCGCGCGAAACATCTTAGTCGTTGCCACCGTAGATTGGTGTCTCGACTCTGCCTGTATCAAACTCCCAGTCCTGCGTATCGATGGAGCGACCGCGACCGACTTCCGGGTAGTTTGTTATCCATGCCTCAGCCGCGATAAAGTTCATTGTGCCGCCTAAGTCTTTGATGACGATAGGCACAATCCCCGCACCTGTCTGTCTATCGAGATTATGGAGCTGGCTTAAAAAGTCATTCGTTTTAGACGTGCGAGCGAGAGACAACGTGACTTTAAAAGTCTGGTTTGGGTCAATCGCTCTAGCGACTTCTCCGTCTGCGCCAGAGTACAAACCGAACCCATCGCCATTAGGCTTGATTTTAATCATGTCGTTTTCGGCAAATCCGGTTACAATGTGATTGCCGACGATAACCGTAACTTTTTTTGGGTCATAAGTTTTAACCATACATTACACCGCCTTCGATTCGATTAAGTCGCCATAGGTAAATGAACCTTTAATGACAACGTTGTGGATAGCGCCTGCGAGTCTAGCCGTAAAAGAGATATCCTCGAGCAGCCGATTCGCTTTATTATTAGAGCTGCAATCAATTGCAAGAGGCACTGTAATTTTAAAGCCCTCATTTACGTTGCCGTCAGAATCATACTCAGTTGGAGCGATACCCCCACGGGTCTGTCCAAGGACTAGGGCTGCGTGTATCGCTTTTTCGATAATTGCGATGCCCGGGTCCGTGTAAGGGACTTTATCCGAATTAATCAGAGCTGTAAACACGTTTGTCTTGATTTCCTCTTCCAGCCAATCGCGAAACCGGATAACGTCAATCCATTCGCCCGACGCTACTTTTCCGATTTGCGTAATAGCAAGATTGCGGAATTTTTCGTATGTGTTGACGTTCTTTTTTTTGCAGGCCAAGAACTCGGTCTCGGATAATTTGTCAGACGTTACTCCCGTCAACTGCTTATTCGCCCACGTCTCACCGCCCGGATTAATAGCAAAACATCTCGCCATGAGCGCACACTCTGCGTACTCTGTACCCGCTTCTTTATCGCCAAAGGTGTACACGTGGTCATAACTTTTACCTTGTAAAAACGAGCCTATGTCGTCCGTAGCATCGCCTTTAAATACATCGGCTTCCGCGGTGCCAGTACCAAACAACTTTTTATTGGCTTGGCAAGCTGCTGCCATATCCTTGATTTCTGCCACAACTCTTGACGCAAGGATTACCCCGTAAAACTCGCTGTCGTTAGCCAAAAAACTAGCCAACGCTGCCGTCATATCAGCACTCGCACCTGTAGCGGCGGTAACCTTCGCAAGTCCTAAATTGGTGCCCGCTGTATCCGTAGCTATATAAGACACGTGTAACAAGTGCGACGTATCCGCAAGTTTAATATCGAGATTAGTCGCAGCCGTAGGACTGTCAATTGCTAATACTAGGTTAGCAGTCGTAAGCGCTGCAAGATAATCTTGATAAATCGCGTTTACAGTATCCGTCAGCGCGATTGTCTTGTTAATTGTCTTCGCGTATAAGCTAGTACCATCTGCGGAAGTTACCGCCACAGTAAGTGCTAAGCTAGTACCAACCGGCGGCAGCGCATTATCCTTAAAGCTAATAACCTGCTCGGACGCGATGAGCTGACCTACCTTAACAACTGACGGCGACGGTGTCTGCGAAAACGCTGCGGCACACGCTACATAAATCGGGTCAGTGCTTTCAAAGCCTGCATCTGTTAAATCTGACGCCTGCGTAAACGACTGCACGATGCCACCTGCGATATCATGGTACCCAGCTACTAGGATAGTGCTAAAGCCCTCTTTCGAGAGACCCGCAGTGTTTAAGCTAATATCGACCTTGACTACTCTATCGATTTTTGCCATTTATACTCCTCCTATTTTGTCTACATAGATTTCTATCGGTTCGTTGTATAGAGGTGTATCACCCTCATAGTAATTACCCTCTATACGTACTTTTTCAATTATATCATTTTTCTGCGTGATTAGGCTAGTAAATCTAATTTTCATGTCTACCGCCCCTCGAGGCTCCCATTCTACCCCGTTGAGCAACGCGGCTATATCAGACACGGAACCTGGCGTAAAAGCTACACCATTGGCGAACGCCTTATCTACAAAGTCGTTAGTGTAGACACGTTGCTGTATCTCACCTAACGTCGATATAACATCGGCGTAAGCATCCGGCTGAGGCAATCCGCTGTCGTCGGGTCCTTCGGGGTCCGTAGAGCCCATCATTTCGACGTGAAGTGTTCCTGCCGTAGGCGTTCTGTACGTCGTAAGGACCGTACCACCGTCTATATCCGTTTTTTCCTCCACCTGCGACTCCTCCACTAGGTCGTATAGGTTTAGCGCAATGTAGGGCGTCTCCGGGCGAGATGGGAGGGAGCCTGTCACTGGTGTCCATATAACGCGAGGACCGTACTTCTGCACGTAAGAGTTCCACCACTTAATATCATCCGCTGACGCATTCGGGTCTACTGTAGGGTCCGTCGGCACCCAAACGGCGTCGTCGTGGTCACAACACATCCACAAGTGTGCGATGTACTGCTGGATAAAGGGCATTACTGTAGCAGCGTTTTGCTTCATGAGGTGGCCTCCTTGAATATCGCTTTATAATGGCTGACTACCCCCGATAACCACGGGTCACAAGCTACGCAAACAAACGTTTTACCGTTCCACGTTAACTTGTCACCCTGCTTGGGGTTCTTTCCATCTTGTGTCGCGATTATCTCGACCTTTGAATACGTTTTTACAGCCTGCCTACGTGTGCCACCGGATTCGAGCAAATCTGTATACTGGCTTTGCTCGCCCTTATTCAGCGGTTGAATACTCATCATAACTCCGATATCTGACGTTGTAGGTTTTATCGGTTTACCGTCTGCGCCGTAGCCGCCTACAGCCGCTGCGCGTTTTATCGTCTGCATAGTTCTAAAACTCATGCTCCTCACCTCTTATAGCAAAAAGAGCGCGGCTCCTGCCGCGCCCTCTCAGTAATACGGGACACAAGCGGAGTAGTCTCCAACCATAGCCCCGCCGACGCCGATAATCTCCCAAAGCCGCAAGAACGCTACGCCATACGGCGTCGACCGGTAGTAGTTTTCTTGCTGTGACGCCGTCGATGTTGGGGCGGCTACTTGAATTTCTAGGTCTCCCTCTTTGCGCCGCGTCACGGTACCTGTTATAGAGTCATCGTCGCCACCGGTTTCTAGCCTCGACTTAATCTCCATCTCATGCAGTACCATATAGGCTAAGCCCTTTGACCACTGCGAACCCCATTTAGCGGGGTCCAGTTCTGAGCCGAATAAATCGAGTAGCGCCAGCAGGTCTGCGTCTGTTTTACCATCCAGCAGAGCCGTTGTCCCTAACGCCCGTATTACCGGTACAACCGGTGTATAATCTACCGCCATACGTCAGCACCTACTTTTTAGTTGTGTCGGCTACTGTAGCGCCAACGAGGTCATCGACTTCGCTTAGCTCGGTTCCCTCTTTAATCATAGCGGCAAGGTCCGGATACTTTTTGTACTCTGCGTCATCAACCGTTGTGATAGTGGTCGGGATTAAGAGTACATCGCCTACGACAATAAGTCGTTGTGATTTATTTAAAATCTGCATAATCACTTATCCTCCTGTTGATTAATTAGCTAATGCATAGCTAAAGTTATTTGGAACGAATACGTTAACCCCTGCATACCGAGATACACAGTCGACTACGTATTCCAAGTTGCGGCGTTCAACTGGCAGCTGCTCGAAACGATTCGGGATTTCCATTTTGATGTTTTCCGGAATAAAGTTTCCACAGATGACAATATCCTTGCCACTTTTAGATGCAGTTAACTCAGAAATTTTAAGCCAACGAGTGACTTCCGGGAAATTGGCTTTGAGCAAAGCAAGTACTGTCTGCGTGCTCGTTACGACCGTTCCTGCCTGCGTGCTGGCGACAATTGTCGTATTGAGCTTATTGTACAAAGACGGTGGCATCGCTACCGTGTTAGGTACTTCTACACCGTTCGTAGCGGCGTTAATGCTGTTGATGATGGACGCGAGGTCATTGTACATCTCCATCGGCTGCTTATTAGCGATTACCGTGACGCCGCCAGTGCCCGCCGTTAAAACAACCTGCGTCACGTTTGTATTATTCATAAACCCGACAATCCCGTTTTCTGCGGAGCCTTGAAAAGCTAATCTATTCAAAAGCATGTCCATGCCTCTACGTGCCTGCGACGCTTTCATCGCATCGAGAGGGCGATTCGCGAACATCGCGTTTTTAAGCTCGTCGACGCTGTAGCCATAAGCCACACCCGCGGTAAATAGCTTAACGCTGTCCTGTTTAGCGAGTACGTCAACACGAGGAAGATTATCCGCGTAAGAACTGACAAGCTTTGCGATACCCGTGCCATCGAAGTACTTGATTAGAGCAGTTTCAGCGCCTTCCGGGATATCCGTAGTCACCGGAAACAATGTAAAAGAATTTAACGGTGTCTTTTTAACCGTTAGAGCTGCCGCGCGAACGTACTCTAGTTCCTTCGCGAGGAATACAGATTCGTCTGCATCAAAATGCCCTTGCCCAGCAATGTAATTAGCTTCAAGCGTGTCGAAATGCGCCTCGCTCTCGGCTGTATCAAATCTATGTTTCATAAAGTGTGTAGCCTCCTTTTATTACGACGCGATTGGGCCGTATGCGTTAACTTCGACAATGAGTAAATCTTCCGCAGCTGTTACCGTTGTCATAGCGCGACCGATAACCTTTTTACCTGTAGTAGCCACGATAACATGTTGTGCGTCTGCGCCTAGCATGAGCTGAGCCCCTGCTGTAATAGCAGTTCCCGCTTTGACGTACACACGACCGAACCTCATGATTGGTACTTCTGCGCCAATAGGATAACCTGCGCCATTGTATAATGGGTCAATATGCTTGTGGATAGCTACCCCGATAACTTCGGACGTATTGCTAGTCGCAAGTTTAGTCTGTGTTTCCGGATTCGTTCCTCGAATAACAAGAGAACCTGGCGCAATCACTTCCTCTGCTGCATAGCTGTCGACGATATCGGTCGAACTATCCGCCTTTTGTCCCGAAATAGCTACTGCATCGCTCGAGCCGTACCAGTTAAACGCACTCTGTTGTGACATATCACTTAGCCTCCTTCAAGTACAGGTCTGCTTCATCCTGCTTCATTTTCGCGTATAGCTGCGCGGTTGTTTGATGCGTGCTCTGGCCACTTGCGTTTTCGTCTTGCTTAATCCCAGCAATCTGTTCACGACGGCTTGCGATATTCTGCTTATGCGCAGCGTCTTGTTTCATGCCAAGCGCAACGTCGTAGTACGCTGCTACATGAGCCTCGTCAAGTCCGTCAAGCTTTACACTCGGAAGCGCTTGACCGATTACAGCGGTTTTGATTTCGCTGTCTGTCATCGCATCAGCTTTTTCGATACCGCGTTCTTTCGCGACAGTGAGAATTTTGATGCGGCTCTGAATGGCTTCGTCCTGTTTTGCCTTAAGCGCGTCAAGCGCCGCTGTAGCGTCTTCGCCGTCTAGTTTAGCCTTAGCCATGCAAGCGTCTAGTTTAGCCACTGTAGTAGCTAATGCGGCGTCTGTAGCGTCCTGTTTAGCCTTGAGTGCATTATACGCGACGACGACTTCCGGCGCTGCTTCGTACTCGAGACCGGAATCCAATTTGAGTTTGTCCATTCGGGAGGTTCCCCCTTTTAAAATTTTATTTGCTTTAGCTAAAATCTGCTCGTATTCGGCTTGCGTTAACTTGCCTTCTTTGAGCATCTGTGAAGCTCGTGCTTTTGCATTACCTGCGTGCTCGCGGTCGGGCATCGGGTATTCCCTCGTATCGGGTAGTCCGAATTGCTCGGTACTGAGCTTTTTACGTGCGGCGGTATTGAGGACCGCGTCTTCGTGCAACTGGTTATCACGTGGTTCCGCTTCGTCCTCAATTACTTGTGCGCCGTCCATGTTTAGACGGGCAACGCTACCAGCGCGACCGGCCCGCACCAGCGAAATGTGATTGTACCGAATATTGGTCTGAAAATAGTCCGGTGTCACGCCTGTCGTCGGGTCCGTAAACCCTTCGTCGTTTTTGACATTATCGCAAGTATACCCGCACGATATCTCTCGATTCGGCGTTGTTAGTTTTTGGTGTATCACGACATCGGCCCGGATATTGCTACCGTCCTGTTTACCACTCGTAAGGACTGTGCCCACTGTAGAGTTCTTTTTGGCGGCGAAATTGTTTCCGGTCACGAGGCCATGATGCTCGATTAGCACGGGCACCCCGTTGAGGCTATTCAAAGAATCTTGGTTAAAGGCCTCTTCCGGTCGGCGGTATTCGGTCCTTGTGCTGCCATCGGCATTACGGTAATAGAGCAAGCCTACTCTACCCACTATCGGCGTATCCCGTAGGAATCCGTTGCTGTCGTATTTAGCTTGTATCTTATACTCGTCATATCTCTGTAGCATGTAACCTTACCTCCTAGCCGTATAATCATCTTTTAGTTTAGCAGAGTTTCAGCAAAAAATCAACACTGGCTATAAAAAATTAGCAATTACTACATTACTACACCATTACTACAAAAGTGTAGTCGGTGTAACCCCTTTAAAATCAAGGCTCTAGCCACAATTACTAC
>RCMZ01000141.1_pt1 | contig 45009 bp, 31 predicted proteins | sample 2041141 | NCBI WGS metagenome assembly RCMZ01 (sample SAMN09708263, study PRJNA481090) | Wastewater metagenome, whole genome shotgun sequencing project. | biome: sewage; isolation source: Davis station wastewater (DW) | place: Antarctica: Davis Station | collected 2010-03-01 | reverse complement strand
GGGGTAGTAAAGGTCATTGAAGGTCGGCGCCCGAAACCCTTCGCTGTAGCTCAGCAGCAGGTCATTGTCGGGGTTGAGCGGCAAGGTGAAGGTGCCGCTCCAACTGTTCTGGCTGCCGAATTGTTGGTTTTGGTCGTGGCGCAGGCCCAGTTCCGTGGCAAAGCCGTCGCCCTGGAAGCGATGCTGGATAAACGCCGCGCGGTTCCAGCGGCTGTCTTCGTTGAGGGCGGTGCTGCTGTTGACCCGGTCTTCGTACCAGTCACCGCCTAGGATCAGGCTGTTGCGCTCATCCAGGCTCAGGTCGTTCTGCCAGTTCAGCGAATCGCGGTAGGTGTTGAACACCGCGCGTTCGGTGCTGAGCTTGTCGAGGGTTTCTTCGCGGTTTTCGCTGTGGCCCAGTTCCAGGCGTGAACGCCAGGTGTCATTGAGCCGCGCGTCTACGTAGCTGCTGACGCCGCTGACGGTGAACTGGCTATAGGGCTCTTGCGCATCGCGGCCAAACGGGTTGTCAAACTCACTCTTGCCGCGGTTATCCAGCACATTCAGGCCCGCTTCGAGGTCGTCGTCAAAGGCATGGCTGAGGCTGAAACTCAGGGCCTTGTTGCGGTAGGCGTCGTGGTCGCTGTCGCTGGCGAAGGACTGGTGCGTGCGGTCGATGCCAGCGGTGTCGTCGAGGCTGGCGCCGAGGTTGAAACGGGTCTGCGCATCGCCGCCAGACAACCCGAGGCTGCGTTCCCAGGTCTGCTGGCTGCCAAAGCCCAGGTGCAGGCGCGGTTGCAGGCCGGCGCCGTCGCCGCGGCGGGTGAAAATCTGGATCACCCCGCCAATGGCGTCGCTGCCGTAGATCACCGAGCGCGAGCCGCGCAGCACTTCGACGCGTTCGATCTGCTGGATATTGAGGTGTTGCAGGTTGCTGTCGCCGGAGGTGGCGTTGCCGATGCGCTGGCCGTCCACCAACACCAGGCTCTGCGCCGATTTGGTGCCGCGGATATAGATCGCTGGCAAACTGCCGCGCCCGCCGGCCTCGGCGACCTGCACGCCCGGTACGCGGCGCAGCAGGTCGGTGACGCTGCCTGGCTGTAGGCGGTCGATATCCTCGCGGGTGAACACGGTGTTGGCGGCGCTGCTGTCGTTGCGCGCCTGGACCTGGCGGTTGGCGCTAATCAGGGTGTCCGGCAGTTTCAGTGCGGCGTCGCGCTCGAAGGTGTCGGCGAGCAGGTCGGTGGCGGGCAGTAACAGCAGGGGCAGGAGGCGGTGCAGGTTCATGGCGATGTAGATCCCTCTTGTGGGCGCGAGCTTGCTCGCGATGGCGGCATGTCAGTCACCGCGCCATCGCGAACAGCCTCGCTCCTACAGGGTTTTGCGTGGGGTCAGAGGCCCAGGAGCTCCAGGCGCTGGGCGATCGACGCTGCGATCCCGGCTTCGTCCAGGCCGCATTCGGCGAGCATCTGCGCAGGTTTGGCGTGTTCGACGTAACTGTCCGGCAAGCCCAGGTGCAGCATCGACTTGAGGATGTTTTCGCGGGCCAGGAATTCGCTGACCGCCGCGCCGGCGCCGCCCATGATGGCGTTTTCTTCGATGGTCACCAGCAGTTCATGGCGGGCCGCCAGGTCGCGTACCAGGGCTTCGTCCAGGGGTTTGACGAAGCGCATGTCGACCACGGTGGCGTCGAGCTTTTCTGCCACTTTCAGGGCCTCGGCCAGTTGCACGCCGAACACCAGGATCGCCAGGCGCGAGCCTTGGCGGCGCACCACGCCCTTGCCGATCTCGATGGGGTTGAGGTCTTTGCTGATGGCTGCATTCGGCCCCGAACCGCGCGGGTAACGCACGGCGGCTGGGCCGTTATAGAGGTGGCCGGTGGTGAGCATCTTGCGCAGTTCGTTTTCGTCGCTGGGGGTCATCACCAGCATGCCGGGGATGCACCGTAGGTACGACAGGTCGAAGCTGCCGGCGTGGGTCGGGCCGTCTTCGCCCACCAGGCCGGCGCGGTCGATGGCGAACAGGACGTCGAGGTTCTGCACCGCCACGTCATGAACCAATTGGTCGTAGCCGCGTTGCAGGAAGGTGGAGTAGATCGCCACCACCGGTTTGGCGCCCTCGCAGGCCATGCCGGCGGCGAAGGTCACGGCGTGCTGTTCGGCAATCGCCACGTCGAAGTAGCGCAGCGGGAAACGTTCGCTGAAGGCCACCAGGTCGGAGCCTTCCTTCATTGCCGGGGTGATGCCCACCAGGCGTTGGTCGGCGGCGGCCATGTCGCACAGCCACTGGCCAAAAACGCTGGAATACTTCGGCCCGCTGGCGGTTTTCGGCGGGTTGGCCGGGGCGTCCAGAGGGTCGAGCTTGGTGATGGCGTGGTAGCCGATGGGGTCGATTTCAGCCGGGGCGAAGCCTTTGCCCTTCTTGGTGACCACGTGCAGGAACTGCGGGCCCTTGAGGTCGCGCATGTTGCGCAGGGTGGCGATCAGGGTCGGCAGATCATGGCCATCGATGGGGCCGATGTAGTTCCAGCCCAACTCCTCGAATAGCGTGCCGGGGACCAGCATGCCTTTTGCGTATTCTTCGGTGCGGCGGGCGATTTCCCAGGCGCCGGGCAGGCGCGAGAGAACCTTCTTGCTGCCTTCGCGCATGCTGGCGTAGGTGCGGCTGGAGAGGATTTTTGCCAGGTAGTTGGACAACCCGCCGACATTGCGCGAGATCGACATGTCGTTGTCGTTGAGGATCACCAGCATGTTGGCGTTCACTTCCGGCGCATGGTTGAGCGCCTCGAAGGCCATGCCGGCGGTCAACGCGCCATCGCCGATCACGGCAATTGCCTTGCGCTCACTGTTTTGCAGGCGGGCGGCAATGGCCATGCCCAGGGCGGCGCTGATGGAGGTGCTGGAGTGGCCGACGCCAAAGGTGTCGTACTCGCTCTCGGAGCGACGCGGGAAGGCGGCGATGCCGTCCTTCTGGCGCAGGGTGCCCATGCGCGCGCGGCGGCCGGTGAGGATCTTGTGCGGATACGCCTGATGGCCCACGTCCCACACCAACCGGTCGTCCGGGGTGTCGAAGACGTAATGCAGGGCGATGGTCAGCTCGATGACGCCCAGGCCGGCACCAAAATGCCCGCCGGTCTGGCCGACCGAATAGAGCAGCTCCAGGCGCAACTCATCGGCCAGGGTTTCGAGCTCGGCTTCACCCAACCGGCGCAGCCCGGCCGGCGTGTCGGCGCGGTCGAGCAGGGGCGTGGTCGGGCGTTTGCGGGGAATCTCATGAAACGTCGTGGGCATCAGGCGAATCGTTATAGGTATAGAAAGAGGCGGCAGTTTACCTGATGCATCGCAGGCTGCCCACGCGCAGCGCGGAACTTGGCCGATATGCGGTCAGGCGCGTGGGCGCCGCATCAGCTGCGGCGTTCGACGATGTAGCGGGCCAGATCGCGCAGCGGCTCGGCCGACGCGTCAAAGGGTCGCAGGGCATGCAGGGCCAGGTCGCGCAGTTCCAGGGCGTAGCCCTTGGCCGCCTCCAGGCCCAGCAGCGCCGGGTAGGTGGGCTTGTCGCGGGCGGCGTCGGCGCCTTGGCGCTTGCCCAGTGTGGCGGTATCGCTTTCGACATCGAGAATGTCGTCCTGCACCTGAAAGGCCAGGCCGATGGCTTGGGCGTAGGTTTGCAGGGACTTGAGTTCGGCTTTCTCGGCCCGGCCGCTGGCCAGGGCGCCAAGCTTGACGCTGGCCTCGATCAGCGCGCCGGTCTTGTGCCGGTGCATGTATTCCAGGGCAGTCTGGTCGAGCTTGAGGCCGACCGAGCCGAGGTCGATGGCTTGGCCGCCGACCATGCCGGCCGGGCCCGCGGCCAGGGCCAGGGCGCTGACCATGCGCAGGCGCGTCTCGGCATCGGCGCTGTTCAGGCGCGGGTCGAGCAGGGCGCTGAAGGCCAGGCTCTGCAAGCCGTCGCCGGCGAGGATGGCGCAGGCTTCGTCGAAGGCTCTATGGGTAGTGGGCTGGCCGCGGCGCAGGTCGTCGTCGTCCATCGCCGGCAAATCGTCGTGAACCAGGGAGTAAGCGTGGATCAACTCCACCGCGCACGCGGCGCCGTTGGCCTGCTCGGGCTCGCCGCCCATGGCCTGGCACGCGGCGTAGGCCAGCAACGGGCGCACGCGCTTGCCGCCATTCATTACGCTGTAGCGCATGGCTTCGTAGAGGCGGGCGAGTTCGGGGCTGGGGGCGATGAACAGGGTTTGCAGCGCGGCGTTGACCCGCGCCTGGCTGCTGGCCTGGTAGGCGGCGATCATTGCGGGTCTTCCGCGTCGAAGGGTTCCTCGGCCAGTTCGCCATCGCGTTCGAGCAACACCTGGACCTTCTGCTCGGCCTGGGCCAGCGCGGCTTGGCAATCGCGGGTCAGGCCGATGCCTTGTTCAAAGGCCGTCAACGAGTCTTCCAGCGACAGCTCGCCGTTCTCCAGACGCTCGACCAGCGTTTGCAGGTCAGCGAGGGATTGTTCGAAATCCAGTGCAGCTTTTTTGCGGGCCATGGCGGCTATCCCGGTTGACGTTAAACCGGCGCGACACTAGCAGACCAAGGGTTGTGGGGCAAATGGCGGGGATGATGGGTGGCATTTGATCGGCTCGTTAGGCGACCTCGTGTGGGAGCGAGCCTGCTCGCGATGGCGCTCTATCAGCCCCCGATGGAGTGGCTGAGCCACCGTAATCGCGAGCGGGCTCGCTTCCACAATGAGTTTGGGGGGCCGGATTTGAGCCCCGCCACGCTTTGGCGTAGGCTGGCGCCGCTCAGCCTGCCGCGCGGTTGGCGCGTTGGCTTTCTTTTGGCGATTGATACTTCCATGTTCCCTGACGTTGTCTGCCCGTTCCTGCACGTTATCCACCTCGGCGTCTCGCAAGAGCATTGCGTGAACAGCCGCCGCCGCAGCATTTTGTTCGCGTTCACCTTCTCTCCACACCGCTGAACCACCCCAGTTGTTGATGCGCCCGGCGTGGGCCTGAGCCTGCGCGGTGGGCGTTTGCCTGAAGGTTTTAGGAGTGAGTGGTAATGGCGATGTCGATCAATCGCGCGGTCTTGGCTGCGTTGATCCTGGGTGTGTCGGTGGTGGGCCTGTGCATCGGTGCGACGGTGCCGGTGGTGGCTTTGCGCTTGTATCAGGCCGGGGCGTCGAGTGTGCAGATCGGCCTGATGTCGGCGCTGCCGGCGGCAGGGATGATGCTTTCGGCTTTTATGGTGGATTGGGTGTGCCAGCGCCTGAGCCGGCGGCAGATCTACCTGTGGTGCTTCGCCGTGTCGGCCCTGAGCATCGCCGCGTTGCAATTGCCCGGCCAGGGCCTGCTGGGCCTGGGCGTGGCGCGGCTGGTGATGGGCGTGGCGGCGGGGCTGATTATCATCCTGGGCGAATCCTGGGTGAACGAAGTGGCGCTGGATGCCCACCGCGGGCGCACGGTGGCGGTCTACACCACCTGCTTCACCGTGTTCCAGCTGTTCGGCCCGGCAATGGTGGCGCTGTTCGGCACCGAAGGGGTGGAGGTGATCGCCAGTGTGCTCGCCTGCCACGTTGTGGCCTTTGCAGTGATCTGGCGCATTCTGCCCCATACGCCTTTGAGCGGCGCCCATGCCCAGAGCAAGTCGTTCTCGGTGCTGGGCTTTATCCGCGTGGCCCCGGCGCTGTGCATGGGCATCGTGTTCTTCTCGTTCTTCGATAGCGTGATTCTGTCGATGTTTCCCGTGTATGCCGCCGGGCATGGCTACGTCATCAAGGTGGCAGCGTTGATGGTCACGGTGATTTTGCTGGGCGACGCGGCGTTCCAATTCCCCTTGGGCTGGCTCTCGGACAAGGTCGACCGGCCGACGATTTACCTCGCCTACGGGGTGATCGCACTGGCCATTGGCCTGGGCTTGCCGTGGCTGATGGACTATCCGCTGCTGCTGTGGCCGAGCCTGGTGATCCTGGGGGCGGTGGCGGGCGGCATCTACACCTTGGCGATCATCCTGATCGGCCAGGGCTTCAAGGGTGCGGACCTGGTCACTGCCAACGCCAGTGCCGGGTTCCTGTGGGGCGTGGGCAGCCTGCTGGGGCCGCTGGTCAGCGGCGCGGCGATGGCCACTTCGGTCAATGGCCTGCCGCTGGCACTGTGCACGGCGGCTGTGCTGTTTGTGTGGCTGGCCCTCGGGTTGCTGCGCCGGGAAGTGACGGTGGCTGCGGGCTAAGGTCTTTATGTGGGAAGGGGGCCGGTGTTGCCACTGACGCTGTCTGACGCCTTCTGCACCCGGTTGCGCCCGCTGCCCTTGGCGCTGTACAGCGCTTCGTCGGCCCGCGACAGCAGGCGTGAGAGGTCGTAGCCAGACTCGCGGCTGGTTACCACGCCAATGCTCACGCTCAGCAGGCCCGGTTCCAGCAACGGTAATTGGGCGAAGCCCTGGCGGATGCGCTCGGCCACCTGCACGGCGGTGTGCTCGTCGGTATCGGCCAGCAGGCAGGCGAACTCTTCGCCGCCGATGCGCGCAAATACGTCCTTTTTGCGCAGTTTTTCCGCGCTGATGCGGCTAAAGGCAATCAGCGCCTCATCGCCGGTCTGGTGGCCGAAGGCGTCGTTGAGGCGCTTGAAGTTGTCCAGGTCGCACAGCAGCAAGGCCACCGGCTCGCCCCGACGTTGGCAATGGCTGAGCAGTTGCTCGCCGTGCTGCATGAACGCGCGGCGGTTGCCGATGCCGGTCAACGCGTCGCAATAGGCGGCAGCCTTGAAGCGTAACTCGGCGCGTTCCTTGACCATGGCCAGCGTGACGTAGGCGATGCCAACCACGTAGAGCATCGACTCGAACAGCATCAAGGAGAAAAACGGCACGCCCCTGCCCATCCCGGACAAGGCCTCCGTCAGCGGGAAACCCCGCTCGTTGATGGCGCGCACGATGTAAAACAGCGTGTGAAAAAGGGTCAGGACCAGCGCCGGCATATAGGCCACTTCCCACTGCTGGCGGTTGCGCCACAGTTCATGGGCGGTCAGCAGGCAATAACCCACCGTCAGCAGCGAATACACCGACACCCGCACTGCCATCGACTCGCGAAAAAACGGCCACTGATACAGCACCAGCCACACCACCGCCCCCGCGACAATCCCCGGCACATAAGGCGCGCGCCCAGCAAACACGCGCATCGCCGTCCAGTTCATCCCCGCGCCGAGCAGCAAAATCACATTGCCCAGCACCAGTGGGATCAGGTCCATGCCGGTGTCGCGCAAACTCACCAGCACCACCCCCACCCCGGCCAACAGCATCATTGCGCCCAAGTAACCCAGGCACCGCTCGCGGGTTTCCCGCAGCCAGGCATGCACCGTCAACAGCCCCATCAGAAAAAAAATGAAGACCGAAGCCACCAGCAGGGTAGGAATATGCAGCGCCATGTGCGGGGTTTCCGTTGAGCGTCATCGCGAGGGCAACCCGCAAGACCTGTCGGGAGCAGGGAGAGCGCAGGTGTCAACGGCAGTGTTGGCACTTTGGCATCACCCGGCGGATTGTAGCGGTATGGGGTGGGGGATAGTGGAAGATTCAGTCGGGAGGTGTGTGGGGGGGGAGTTTGATAATTTATCTCGCTTAAGTGTAACTTTTGGTTTCTTGATTTTTCGCTGTTCAGTGTTTGTGTGTGGATGGTTTCGGCGCAGGCCTACTGTTCCTCCGCACAGGGGCTTTGCGATGATTGGGCTTCAACGTCACAGGACCTTGGGTCGCGAGATTCGGTGCACTAGTAAGGGGAGATGCCCTGAATAGGCAGGGTTTTATGGCTTTATGCCATCTCGTGGTTCGCGAAAACTATTGCGTTGATGCATGTTTCTGGTTTGAGTGCAAGTAGGTGGTTGGTTTTAATTGCGTAGGAATTGTGGTAGGTTTGTGCGCGAAAAAGACTAATGACCTTTTAGTGATAACGCGATATTTGGACCTGATGTGTTGGCGCAGGCATGGCCTGACCAGTATTCACGAAAGCATTTTTTGCCTTCTCCTCCCCCTATCTTTATCAGTCGACTTGGCGGTTTTTTGCCGTCCTGGCATTGCTATTGGAAATTCTGAAGGGGGCTTGACTCGCTGGGTTCAAATCACCTGTGGGGGCGAGTATGGGGCGGTGTTTTGGGGAGTGCTGGCAACCATTGTATGCGCCCATTTAGTTCAATCGCGGGCACTACACCGACCAGTACGCAGCCACGCATGCGCGCCGACTCAACCTATGGATGTGGTATGACAGTCAAGACCCTGTGTGTGTTCGGCACACGCCCCGAAGCAATCAAGATGGCTCCGCTCGCCCTGTCGCTCAACGCGGACCCGCGTTTCGAAGCAAAAGTCTGCGTTACCGGCCAACATCGTCAGATGTTGGATCAGGTTCTGGAACTGTTTGAGCTGAAACCGGAGTTCGATCTGAATATCATGAAGCCGGGGCAGGACCTGACGGATGTAACCAGTGCCATCCTTCAGGGCATGAAGCAAGTATTTGCCCAGTTCAAGCCCGACGTCGTGCTCGTTCATGGCGATACGGCAACGACCTTCGCCACCACGCTGGCGGCGTATTACCACCAAATCCCAGTTGCTCACGTCGAGGCCGGTCTGCGTACCGGCAATCTTTATTCGCCGTGGCCGGAAGAAGGTAATCGCAAGCTCACAGGGGCTCTTGCGGCCATTCACTTCGCGCCGACTGAAACTTCGCGGCAGAACCTGCTGCGTGAAGGCATCACGGCTGGTGTTGAAGTGACCGGCAACACCGTTATCGACGCACTGCTGCAAGTGGTCGCCAAGCTCGACGGTGGCGGTGAGTTGCATCAGGTCTTTGAAGACCAATTCTCCTTTTTGCGCTCAGACAGCCGGCTGATTCTGGTAACCGGGCATCGCCGCGAAAGCTTTGGCGGTGGTTTCGAGCGCATCTGCCAGGCCCTGGCCGATACGGCCAGGGCCTTTCCCGATGTTGAGATCGTCTATCCCGTTCACCTGAACCCGAACGTACGCGAACCGGTCAATCGTCTTTTGGCGGGTATCGGCAACGTGCATTTGATCGAACCGCTGGATTACCTGCCGTTCGTATACCTGATGAACCGCTCCTACCTGATCCTGACCGATTCCGGCGGCATTCAAGAAGAAGCCCCTTCCCTGGGCAAGCCTGTGCTGGTCATGCGAGACACCACCGAGCGCCCCGAGGCGGTCGAGGCGGGCACGGTCAAGCTGATTGGCACCCAGGTGCAGGCCATTACCACGCACCTGCATACGCTGTTGAGCAGTGAAAGCGCCTATCGCGAAATGAGTTTTGCTCACAACCCCTACGGCGACGGGCAAGCATGCGCGCGCATTCTGGAAGCGCTTGCGCAATTGAAGAAGAATTGAAAATGACTTTTGAGACTATTTCCGTCGTTGGTCTTGGCTACATCGGGCTTCCAACCGCCGCCGTGTTCGCAGCCCGCAAGAAGAAAGTGATTGGTGTTGATGTCAACGAGCATGCCGTTGCCACCATCAATCGAGGTGAGATCCACATTGTCGAGCCGGACCTGGATATGGTTGTGCACGCGGCAGTGGTCGAAGGCTATTTGCGCGCGACCACCAAGCCTGAACCTGCCGATGCGTTCCTGATCGCGGTGCCAACTCCGTTCAAAGGCAACAATGACCCGGATCTCTCCTACATCGAGTCCGCCAGCAAATCCATCGCACCGGTGCTGAAAAAGGGCGACCTGGTCATTCTGGAGTCCACCTCGCCAGTGGGCGCCACTGAGCAGATGGCTGCCTGGATGGCTGATGCGCGTCGGGATCTGACGTTTCCTCAGTCCCATGGCGAGAACTCGGATATCCGCATTGCCCACTGTCCCGAGCGCGTATTGCCCGGCCACGTGTTGCGCGAGTTGGTCGAGAACGACCGCATCATCGGCGGTATGACCGGCAAGTGCTCGAAGGCCGCGGCGACACTCTACAAAACCTTCGTCGAAGGTGAGTGCATCGTGACCAGCGTGCGCACTGCCGAGATGTGCAAACTGACCGAAAACAGCTTCCGTGACGTTAACATCGCTTTTGCCAATGAACTGTCGATCATCTGCGAAAAGTTGGAAATCAACGTCTGGGAGCTGATCCGCCTGGCCAATCACCACCCGCGGGTGAACATCCTGCAACCTGGCCCGGGTGTCGGTGGGCACTGCATTGCGGTCGACCCCTGGTTCATCGTCAGTCAGTCCCCCGAAGAGGCGCGTCTGATCCGCACCGCGCGTGAGGTCAACGACAGCAAGCCCGACTTCGTGGTGCAGCAGATCATTGCCCATGCGGCGGCCCGTGGCAGCAAGGAAATCATTTGCCTGGGTGCAGCCTTCAAGCCCGATATCGATGACCTGCGCGAAAGCCCATCGGTCGAAATCATCAAGCGCCTGGCGGCGCGCGGGTACAGCGTCAAATTGGTCGAACCCAACATCGAGAGCCTCCCCGAGTCGCTGGCTGGTGTAAGTTGCGAACTTTTGGACTGGGATGCGTGGCAAGAGAGCGATAGCCAATTGCTGGTCGCAATTCTGGTGGCGCACAAGCAGTTCAAGGGTTCGTCCATTTTGCGCGAGAAGGCCTGCCTGGATTTCTGTGGCGCACTGAATTAAGGGTAAACGCTGATGAACACCACTTTGCATGGCGATAACGTTGCAGACAGTGATCTGGACCCGAGCAAAGTGGTTGCTCTATCGGTGGGAGACGTGAACTACAGCGTCTACTTGCCCAATCTGGAAACGGACTACATCCAGAAGAAAATCGCCACGAATCAGGTGCCCTACGAAATCGAAATGCTGGACGATATCCGCTCTCGTATTTCGCTCGGTGATCTGGTGCTGGATATCGGCGCCAACGTCGGTAATCACACCTTGTACATGGCTGCCGTTACGGGGTGCCGTGTCGTTGCATTCGAACCCAATGCCTTGCTGGCGTCTGCGCTGGCTCATAGCCTGCACCTGAACGGGTTGACCGAGCGGGTCACTGTCCAGTCGATAGGTCTGGGCCGCGAATCCGCTCAGGGCGGCTTCAAACAGCAGATCGCGGACAACCTGGGGGCGCAAAGCCTCGAGATTGGCGAGGGCGGCATCACCATTCGAGCCCTGGATGAGCTGGACTTCGCCGGCCCGGTGAAGCTCTTGAAAATCGATGTCGAGGGCATGGAACTGGCGGTACTGGCCGGTGGCGCCAAACTGATCGCGCGCGACCGCCCGTTGTTGTATGTCGAATGCATCAGCGTTGAAGAGTACAAAGCCATTGCCCAGTGGATGGCAGGCCAGAACTACACCTACTGGGAAACGTTCAACGCCACGCCGACCCACCTATTCATGCCTTTGGAACAGGTCACCATCGACCAGCGCCTGGAGCGGTTGCAGCGCAAGGAAGTGATCGAGAGCTACCACGTCAGCCAGCAGTTGCAGCCGTTGCGCGCCAGCCTGACCGCCGCCAACCAGAAGTATCGAGATGCCTGTCAGCGCATCGATACCCTTAAGGCGCAGATCAGCCAGGGAGAGTCCGCAAGCAAGGCCCTGGACCAGAAACTGACTGAAAACCAGCGCTTGTTGGCAGACGCCCGCGCCGAAGTCCAGCATGAGCAGCAGCGCTTTGCCGAGCAGGAGCGCGACTATCGCCTCAAGCTCGAAGAACTGGCGATGGGGCTCAAGGCCGCCGCCACTGATCGTTTTGATCGACAGTCACTGGAGCAGGAGTTGCGTGCGCAGGTACATGAAGCGCGGCGTACTTTGGACTCCGAACGCGCCCGTTGCGCCTTGCTGGAGAAGAATCTCAACCAGCGCGAACAGATGTGCGAGCAACAGGCCCAAGAACTGCTGCAGATGCAGGAGCGTATCGACAAGCTGCGCCTTGCCTATGACGTGTTGAGCGAAGATGTTGAATCCCTCAAGTTGCAATGCGAAGAGCATGTTTCCAGCCGTCAGGCTGCCGACCAAGTGCTGGCCGCCACACGCGAGCAAAACCAGGAAAACCAGCGGCAGCTGGAAACCACGCAGAACTCCCTCGATAGCGAGCGCAAAGCATTTATCGAGCAGGTGACCCAGCTCAACCAACTCCTGGCCCGCAAAGCCGAGGCGGTGTTGGATAAAGAGCAGCGCATTGCCACGCTGGAAGGCGAACTCGTCAGAGCAGATGAGCAGTTCGTGGTGCTGACCCAAGAGAATCGAAGTGTCGCTGTGCAACTCGAAACAGTCACTCAGCAGTTCGAGCACGAGCAAGCGGCCAAGAAAGCCTTGGAAGCCTTGCTGCAAGCCACCGAAGCCCAATCACATGAGCAACAGGCACTGTTGACCCAAGCGCTGAGCGCTGGGGCGGATCGCAACGTGCTGCAAATAAAAAATGAAACATTGGAAGCGGCCTTGATCGAGGCCCAACGGAATATGGAAGACATGCAAAGCCAGTTCACGGAGCAACAGCGTCAGCACACGGAGCAGCACCAACAAGCGTTGGATGCATTGCGTCAGCAACATGAGCTCGAGTCCAGAGCCTTGCGCCAGCAGCATGAGCAAGAGTTGACCGCCCTGCGCGGCGCCCTTGAGCAGCAACACGTGCGCGTCGAAAGCCTGGGCAGTCAATTACGGGCTGAAACCGAGCGGCGCCAACTGGCCGAGCAGCGTCTGATAAAAACCCGCGCCAGCCTGACCTACCAACTGGGTTATCAAATCAAAACCGGCACCCGGTCCCTCAACGGCCTCGCCCGCTTGCCCGGTTCGCTGGTAGGGTTGTACCGCCAGGCTCGCAAGCTGAACCAGGCCACGCAAACCCTGCGCCTACCCCCTGCGACGCAATTCGTTGCGCCACAAGGCCCCCATGAGGCGCCCGTGCTGCTGGATACCACGGGCCAGGGTCATGAGCCGCTGCACCACTTGCCTGGCAAGTCATTGAAAATGGCTTGTGTGATGGACGAATTCACCTTCGGCTCATACGACCCCGAAGCCAACCTGCTGCAACTCACGCCCCATAACTGGCAGGCGGAACTGGAAGCGTTCAAGCCTCAATTGCTGTTTATCGAGTCGGCCTGGCGCGGCAAGGATGAGCTCTGGGGCAGCAAGGTCGGGCACAACGCCAGCGAACTGCAGAACATCGTGCATTGGTGCAAGCTGCATCAGGTGCCAACGGTGTTCTGGAACAAGGAGGATCCGGTCCATTTCGAGACGTTCCTCACCACGGCCAAGCAGTTTGACCATGTCTTCACCACCGACATGGATTGCATCCACCGCTACAAGGCGGCGCTGGGTCATAACCAGGTGTACTTCCTGCCCTTTGCCTGCCAGCCGACGATCCACAACCCAATCGAGCGCTATGAGCGCAAAGACGCCTTCTGTTTTGCCGGCGCCTACTACGTGCGTTATCCGGAGCGCACGCGGGACTTGGGTAACTTTGTCGAGAAATTGACCCGGTTCAAACCCGTGGAAATCTACGATCGTAACTTCGGCAAGGACGACCCCAACTACCAATTTCCGGCCGAGTACCAGCCCTTTATTGTCGGCACCCTCAAGTTCAATGAGATCGACCGTGCCTATAAGGGCTACAACTACGCGATCAACCTGAACTCCATTAAGCAGTCGCAAACCATGTTTGCCCGCCGGGTCTATGAACTGCTGGGCTGCAACACCATGACCCTGAGTAATTACTCGCGGGGAGTGCGCTTGATGTTTGGCGATCTGGTCATCACCACCGACAGTGGCGATGAGATGGTGCGGCGCCTGGAGCGCCTGGCAGCCGACCCGGAAACCAGCGATAAACTGCGCCTGGCAGCCTTGCGTAAAGTCATGCAGGAACACACCTACGAACAACGGCTTGGCTATGTCATGGCCAAGGTCACCGGCACCTCGCAGGCCCACGTATTGCCGTCGGTGGCGGTGGTTGCCTACGCGAAAACAACCGAGCAGGTAGAGCAACTGCTGGCCAGTTTCCAGCGCCAGACGCTAGAAGGCTGCACGCTGCATATTTTGCTGGGCAAGAAAGCCAAGGCGCCGAGTACCGAGGCGCGGGTGAATTTCATCGCATCCGGCGAGGCGAAAGGCCAAATCCTGTCGCAAGTTGTCGGCGACGTATCGTGGGTGGCCGGTTTCGTGGCCCAAGACTACTACGGTCCTAACTACCTCTTGGACCTGGCGCTGGCGACCCGTTACAGCCAGGCCTGCGCCTTCGGCAAGATCGAACACTTCCAGGGCGATGGGGCGGCAATCCAGCTACAGAACCTGGGCCGCGCCTACCACAAGTCGACCTCCCTGGCCGTGCGCTCGGCGCTGGTCAAAGCGGACGGGATCCAGCTCGAGGACTTCACGACCTGGGTACGCGAACTCGATACCCTGAGCCTCGACGAAGGTCGCTTGCTGGCTATCGACCGCTACAACTACTGCCGTGACGCGCAGTACCTCGACCCGCAAGCGCTCGCTGCGCGGGTCAACGACCTCACGCTGGACACCGGCCTGAGCATCGAGGCGCTGCAACAACGTGCCGAAGCCATCGCACCCGCCGCACGTACGGTTGAAGCCCATCCCGAACTGAGCATTACCCAACTCAGCGAAATCTTCGGCCCGTGCCGTAGTAAAAACGTCACGTTCACCCTGCAAGAACATGGCTGGCTGGTGAAGTCCACGCTTGAAGATGGTAAGCATGAGTATGTGTATGCAGCCAATGATCTTTCTCTTGAACAACTGGGGGATGTTCACAAGCTGTTTCTCGATGTCACTCCAGGGCTGAATATCCAATTGGTCATGCTGTTTTTGGATGCACAAAAACAGCGGATCAGTCACGTGATGCTACCTGCCAACCGCAATCACAGCCTTGCACTTCCACCTGAAACTGCCGCTGTACGCTTGGGCTGGCGAGTCTATTCTTCGGGTGTTGCAGAAATAAAAACGTTGGTGCGTGGGCACTGTGATGTTCTACCGGCATTAATTGTTAGTCGGGCAGAAAACTTAGTTTTAACTAATAACTATCCTGCTTACCATGACCTGTACCGCAATGGCTTCATTCATACCCGAACACAGGGGTATGCAAGCATTGGGGTGAATACCGACGTCTTCCGATTCCGGGATAAAGAACTTCTCGACTATGAGGAGTTTCAGGGCCAAGACGTGTTTACAGGCGCGGCGAGCCTGTTGGAAAAAATGCTTGCCAGTGGGCAATACAATAATGTGCTGGTGCATTTTCTTAGCCCAGGCATGTGGGCTGTACTGTCTAAGTTTATCGATACCGTTAAAATTACGGTCTGGCTCCATGGGGCAGAGATCCACCCCTGGCATCGCCGCCAATTCAACTACCTGAACGACTCACAGCGTGAGCTTGCCAAAGTTGAAAGCGAAAAGCGCATGGCCTTTTGGCAGGCGGTGTTAGTGCCGATGCATGCAAATCTACACTTGGTCGTCGTGTCTCAGACATTTGCCAATGAAATCATCGAAGATACAGGTGTATTGCTGACCGCCTCTCAGTACAGCGTTGTTCATAACCCTGTTGACGTGCAACTCTTCAACTATGTTGAAAAACCGCCTGAGCAACGTAAAAAAATACTGTCGATCCGGCCGTTTGCATCGCGTCAGTATGCCAATGACTTAACGGTGAAGGCGATTCTGGAGTTGTCGAAAGAATCGTTTTTCGATCAGCTTGAATTTCGTGTGATAGGCGATGGTGTGTTATTTGATGAAACAGTCGAACCCTTACTGAATTTTGAAAACGTGGTGGTAGAAAAACGGTTCCTGACCCATCAGCAAATCGCGAGCTTGCATAAGGAGTATGGGATTTTCCTGTGCCCTACGCGTTGGGACAGCCAAGGTGTCTCTCGTGATGAAGCGATGGCCTCAGGTCTGGTGCCGGTGACAACCGCGGTGGCTGCAATCCCCGAATTTGCAGATGAACAGTGTGCAGGACTGGTACCGGCCGAGGATCATGTTGCCTTAGCCAGGGAGGTCGCTCGATTGGTCAACGACGAGCACCTTTTCCTGATGAAGTCCCGCAACGCACAGCAACGGGTGCGTGTGCAATCGGCCAGCCCTCTCATTACTGCCCAGGAAGTTGGGCTATTTAGCCGCAGTGTGGCACGCCAGTGAATCCTGAAAGAGCCATCAGCGAGCACGTTCGTTTTCACCCCGGGCAACTCAATCCCCTAGTAGAGCCATTAGTCGGGCAGCCTAGGGGGGGGGTCAGTGCCAACGGCGTGCTGGGCTTCGAGCCGGATGACGTTAAAGTTCGTTTTACTGGTGGTGCCGGAGTGTATCAACTCAAATGCGCTTTCCAGTTGCCGGCCATTGCTAATGGCTATGGTGCGAAGTTCAAGCTGGAGAATTGGCGAGATATCCAATATGTAGCTATCGGCTATACGGATGGCGATGAGTTTGTACACGTCAAGGTTCGGCATAATACGCAGGGTGAGTACATAACGTTCAAAACCAGCCATGCTGACCTGGCCTTTCTTTGCCAGAATAATTGGCGGCAAAAAGATCCGGCCACTGTCCAGGATTTGCGTATTTTCATTAAAGGCATGCCAGTGCCAGATGCGTTTGCAATCTTGTCAGTGAGTTACTTAGAGTGTTGGCTTGAAGAGTCTCGCCATCTTTATGACGGTTGGGCTGCTGCGCCGCGTCGAGGTGTACTAGAACCACTGTTCACTTACTGGAAACAGTGCTTTCCAGAGTTTGTGTTGTTGGCTGAAAATTATTTGCATCAGGGCCGTTACCCTATATCCGGTGATACCTTGGCTTCATGGGATGTCTTTGAAGATCGGCCGTTGGGCCATGATAGTGTCAGCACCAATCGCTTTTCTTGGCATGCCCTGCATGCGGCATCAATTTTGTTGCTGGCTTATCGGGAAAGCCGGAACATTGCCTACCTGTTTGCGGCTAGGGAGTTAGTAAGTCGATGGATAGATCAGAGCTACCGACAAGTAGACCCCGATCAGAAATATGCCTGGTATGACCACGGAACGGCTGAACGCACTGCAGTATTCGTCGCCCTGTGGTATGCGGGCCTGGAAGTGCACTTTGATTACCGTTTCATGGCCAGATTGGCCTCGGTCTTGTTTAGGCATGGGCAACTTCTCGCCTCGGATGCGTTTTATGCCATTCATCAGCCCACACCCTATCACAATCATGCATGCTTTCAGGACGTCGCTCTGATCGCGGCAGCTACTTGCCTGGATCATATTGATTGCTCAAATTCCTGGCTTGATAAAGCCGAACTCCGTTTGCAAAAACAGCTCAAGTTCCTCGTTCATCACGAGCAGGGTTATGCAGTGTTTACCGAAAACTCTATCGGTTATCACTGTCGCATGCAGGAGTTGGCTCAGTTGGCTGGGCAACTGTTGCAACTGTCGGATAAAGGGAAGGGCATAGCTCATACAGCTTTGTTGATGAGTCGCTGGTCGCAGGACTTTGTTTATCCTGATGGGCGCTGGCCTGGCCACGGTGACACATTCAAGCGGGCCAATCCGGCGGTGCGCCAAGATGTCGAGCGCGTTCGCTCGCACGTGCGTCAGAGCATCTTTCTGCCGGAGAACGGCTACTGCCTGCTCAAGGGCGTCCATGAGGATGTGCTGTGGATGTTGGGTGTCGTGGCGAGCAACCTCAATCCCACTCATAAGCATCAGGACGATTTGTCTTGTTTTCTTTGGCTCGGCGGCGTCGAGTGGCTAACCGACCCGAGTTTTTACAGCCACGAGTACCAGCAGGCTGAAGTGGCCTACCTTCGTAGTGCGCGTGCCCACAACATGCTGCATGTCCCGCACGCGAAGTATTCGACGGCTCCTGACACTGTTCAAGCAAGGCTGACTGCTGATGTGCATCAGGAGGGGGGTGTTCAGGTGCGAGGCACCAACTACGCCTGCGAAGGGTATGTCATTTATCGCACGCTTGATTGCCCCTCAAGCGGCGACTGTTTCTCGGTGCGTTGTACTGACCGATTTGAGGCGCTGCAAGGCACTGAAAGCACTGCGCCAGGTGAACTTTCGTTTCACTTGGCCGACGGTGTTCAGATCTCTGCCTGGGACGTACAAGATGAACGGTCTATCGTGCAGCTCTATCACCCGGCTAGTCCGTATCGCTTGACGCTGACAATCAGTACACCTCCTGCTTTTGGAAACGATACTGTCTGGGCAGAAAGTTCATTCAGTGGAATCTCATTTCTGGAGAAAGTGTCCACGACGGCTATTCGTGTACGACTTCTTCCATATAACGACTGTACTTGGACGTTAAATGTCTCTGCATCCTGATTCTCATTTTTCTCCCATCGTCAATGACAGGGGGTTCTCCAGTAGTGGGCGCTTCCATCTGCAGGATGGTGTTCTGAGCGCGCACTTTACTGGCAGTAAGGACACGCACACTGTCCAATACCAGCTCCCGCAAGTAGCGAGAGCTGCTGGCGTAAATGTTCGCATCCGCTTGAGTCAGTGGGCCGAAATTCGCTACGCGGCCATCGGCTATATGGATGGTGACACGTTCAAGCACATCAAGGCCCCCAATATCCGTACCGACGCATGGGTGGAGTTCGGCTTCACTCATCAGGACATTATTTGGCAGTTACAAAATGCCGGGCAGCAGCAAGTGGATGTGCAGATAAAGAACATTCGCGTGTTTATTAAAGGCAAGCCGTCCAATGAGGGCGCGAGTCTGGATATCTCGGGGCTGGAAGTTTTGAAAGCCCCCACCTGTTCATTACCGGTTGACCAACAGCCCGTGCCGTCACCTCTGCTGAACGTGCTTTACGGATATCTTAAGAACAACTTTCGTAACTACAGTGAGGATGCCAGAACCTTGCTGGAAACTTCGAGTTGCCCTATGCCTGGTGGCGAGAGGCTTGAGTGGCCGGTGCAGAGTGGCAAGCCCCAGGGGTTGGAGCAGGTCAATACCTACCGTTTTTCCTGGCATGCCCAGCATCCGGTCATCAGTCTGCTACTCCACGCCCATGAAACTCAGCACGTTGGGGCAGTCCTGGCCTGCCGCTCGATTGTCGAAGAGTGGCTGCGAACCAGCTATGACACGCCTGACACCGACACCAAGTTCACGTGGTATGACCATGGTGCCGCCGAAAGGTTACTGGCCTTTATCCTGTTGTGGTCGGCAGGCAACGAGTTGGGGGCAGACCAGCGTTTTCAGGCTCGCTTAGGGCAGGCCATTGTCATGCACGCAAGGTTACTGGCGTGTGAGGCGTTCTACGCCTATCACCAACCGCTTCGCTACCATAACCACGCCTGGTTTCAGGATGCGGCGTTGATGGCGGCAGCACTTGCGTTTGCGCAAATGGACGAAGCTACACGTTGGCGTGATCTGGCGATCGAACGTTTCGAGGATCAACTCGATCACTTGCTGGTGCGCGACGGGGGCTTTGCCATATTCATCGAGAACTCGATTGGTTATCACCATGGCGTGCAGAAACTCGCGCTGTTAATGGGGAGCCTGGTGGAGCTGTCGGGTTTGGACAGCGATGTGCCTGCCACTGCCCAGGGCCTTGCGGGCTGGTCGGACTTCTTCCGGTATCCCGACGGGCGAACGCCGGCCCAAGGGGATACTTTCAGGCCCGCTCCAAGCCTCATTGGCTCCCTGAGGCCGGTAAAGCCTTGGCCTGAGCCGCGTTGCCTGATCCTCCCCAAGGCAGGCTACTGTGTTGTCAAAGGCAATCAGCAAGGCAAGCCCTTTATGGTCAACATGTTGGCGACCTCGCTGAGCAAAACACACAAACATGAGGACAATCTCTCCATCACGCTGTGGTACGACGCGCTGGAGTGGTTGATCGACCCCAGCTTCTACTCCCACGAGTATCAGCAGCCGATTACAGCCTACTTACGCAGTGCAAAAGCCCATAACAATCTGTACGTACATCAGGCGGCTTACTCCAAGGCGTTGGCCCTGACAAACCTCACCGGTTGTGCAGAGGCGATGGAGTTCGAATGTAAGGGCACGCACAAGGCTTATGACGATTTTGAAGTGGCACGCACCATGCGGGGGCGCCTTGATAAGTTGGAACTCATTGTTGTCGATGAACTGCTAGGCAGCATGCCAACGAGCACGGTAGATGCTCGTTTGAACTTCCACTTTGCGGAAGGTGTTCATGTGGTCGCTGTACCAGAGGGGTTTCAGTTAACTCATCCGGCGTCTTCGTCCACGCTGTTACTGCAAGTCAACCCGGATAATGCTCGACTTCTGCGAGGTGTCGATGCTGCGGGTGCCCCGCTTAGTATCGCCGGTCAAGGCTTTTTAAATTATGCGCCGACCACCAGTCTTGAGATTCGCCTTGAGGCTAAAACTTCGCTCAGTTGGAGCATTTGCGCGATCAATAACTTCACTCTGCCCGGCCTTCAGAACTCATGAAATCTCATTTGACTTACCAACCCCATGTCGACGGGTTGCGTGCCTTGGCCGTGGCCTTGGTAGTTCTTTGCCACCTGAATATAGGGGCATTTTCGGGTGGCTACATTGGCGTCGATGTCTTCTTCGTCATTAGCGGCTACCTGATAAGTAAGCTCATCATGGGTGAGTTGCAGCGTTCCGATGACTTTCGCTTTGCCAATTTTTACCTTCGGCGGGCTCGCCGTATCTTGCCCGCACTGTTATTCACCTGCGCTTGGACGCTCGCGGTGGCGTCCGTATTGTTCAGTCCGCCGCATTTGGACGAAGCCGGAGCAAGTGCGCTGCATGCTGTAGCCAGCCTCTCCAATGTGTACTTCTGGTTGACCAGTGATTACTTCGCATTGGCCAGCGAGATGCAGCCCTTCCTGCATACTTGGTCGCTGGCGGTTGAAGAACAGTTCTATTTGGTCTGGCCGCTGCTTTTACTGGTGGCGTGGAAAGTCCGTGGCTTAAAAGGCGTTGCTTGTTCCATTGCGCTGGCATTTGTATTCAGCCTGCTACTCAGCGTGGTATTCACAGATACCTCTGCGCTGAACCTTGAGGACTTTCCCGAGTGGTTGCGTAACCTCTTTCTCGACAGCAATTCGATGACCTATTATCTGACACCTTTCAGGGTCTTTGAGTTTGCGGCTGGTGCAGCGGTCATTGCCGTTGAGAAAAGACCTGTTGCTGTCTGGTTATCTAATCTGGCGGCTGCATGTGGTTTGGCCATGATCGTGTATGCAGCGTTGCATTTCGATGCTGCTACACCCTTTCCACATTACAACGCCCTGCTGCCTGTGTTGGGTACTGTTCTATTGATCGCCTATGGGGCCACAAGCCTTTTGCATTATGTATTGGACAATAAGGTAGTCAGTGGTCTGGGCAAGTTGAGCTATTCGCTTTATCTGGTCCATTGGCCGGTAATTGTGTTTTATGGTTACATCTACGGTAATCGGTTCCGCGGCCTGGATATCACCTATATTCTGGCGATAACCTTCTTGTTGTCGTACGTCACTTATCGTTTCGTGGAAACTCCACTTCGTCAGGCGAATGAAAAAAATATAGGCTTTATGTTTGGGCTGTTCGCCAGTGCGACGGTTGTTATGTTGTTGGGGGCCAACATTTGGGCAACCAATGGATGGTCTTGGCGGTTGAGTTCTGAGGTGCAGAAAACCAGCCAGGCGTTCCAAAGTCGTGAAGATATTGATCGTTTGTATGCGGGTGGCAGTAACTGTCCTTATGTGTACGAAAAGGGCTACGGTCCTTTCTGTCAGACCAATCCTAACGCGCGTAAACATGTCTGGCTCATGGGTGATTCTCATGCCCGGCACCTAGCCTTCGGATTGGCCAAGATATTTCCGGATATAAATTTTAAGTTTTATAAAAATAACTGCCGATTTAATACGATTGAATTGTGTTATGACATCGGTGCTGGCATCGTAGATTTTCATATCCAGAACAAAGCCAATATTCTAAAGCGCCTGAAGCAGGACGACAGTCCAGTCATTATTGCGCAGACTTGGATTCGAGATCGCTCGACATATGTAGCCAGCAACAGCAAGTCCCCGATCGTTCTTGCTGATCGAGCCTCGCATGTGAAATTCGTTCATGAAAATCTCAAGGAAATGGCAAAGGAACTGAAAGCCTCAAATCCAGGGCGCCGAATCATTGTTTTCGGAGACGTTCCGCGGCCACGGCTGCCGGCGTCTGCATCACCCGTTGATTGCTTGCTGTACCCGTTGGCGCGCATGCGCGAAGGCTGTGCCTCTGCCAACATCAGTGCGACAGACGAGCGCCGTGAATTTAACGAGCAATTGGCGCTGTTATTTCCCAAACTCAACCAGTTGGATGTGATTTTCATTAATCCGTTTGATGCATTATGCACAGAGTTGGAGTGTACAAATGTTCGCAATGGAACCGAGCCTCTGTACACCGATAACTCTCATTTGTCTACCTGGGGTAGTCACTTTTTAGTTAAAGGTCAATATAAAAAGCTGAGGTATGCCCTGCGTGATTACATGGCTGAGAAAAGTTATTATGCGAAGTAATCAGAGTGCTGTAGAACCCACACTTGACTCATTGTTGGAGCAGGCTGGCGATGCCAATCCTCTTGATTCAGCCTGGGCGGTTTTTTTGAAAGACAAGAACCCTGCGTGGTTAAAGTTGATGGCCTGCGTGGCTAAGCAAATGCCACAACACATTGTCGCCAGTTCCAGTTTTGGGCCAGATACGGTTACTTTTCAGGACGCCTTGGCGAGTTTTCATCGCGGTGAGAATGTTTCTCTGGAGTCAGTAGCTGCGCGCATGCGTAAGGTCGGTAACACGTACCGTGGGCAAATTGCTCATTTGAGCTTACTTGCCAGTGATATTCAGGAGTTGTCAGTAGATTCGTTATCTGTGGGCTCCGCTGTTAATGGCATGACAATCACCAACACGTTATTGGCGAATTGCCAAAAATTGCTGAGCGCGAGCGCGGTAGATAAGGTTGCCATGCTCGCGGCCGGGCGGGTGCCGGATATTTTCACTGGTCAGGAGGGCGCTCAGTTACACGGCACACTCTTGGTGGATGTGCCCTTCATCGGTCTGTCATGCGGGCAAATGCGGGTGTTCTGCATAAGCCTGCAGTCGCCGTTGGATGCGATCTATATTCCTGCCCATCGCCTAGTGATCCGTGCCAGTGCACTGCGCTTTTCCAGCACGGATCGTTTGACTAAGTTGTTCAGCTGGATATTGCGCAACCTGGATCTTTATTGCGAGTTCTGGCAGCAACCGTCTGCTTCAGGCGTACGTTACCTGGTCCGTGATAAGCGGCCTTATCACGTACTGTTGGATGAGCTATCCGGTCTCTATGAACTCCAAGAGGCGGGTTTTGCCTTACCAACATTGTTCTTTGAGCGTGCCTCGTTCGTTGAAGGTGCCCACACCATCAATTTTACTGAGCCGCCACTCAATGTTTTTCCGGACGTGCTGGTTTCCAATCATCGGCGTGCCGATAAGGATGAGTTTTCCGATCGTTACTTCAACTACCTCAAGCAAGAGGCGCAGCGCACTTACGAAATGGTTGCCACACAAGAGCAAGGCACTGTTATCTGGTTGTCGATTTCTGGTGGTGAGAAGCGTCGTTGGTTTGAGGAAAGCGAGGCCTTGGTGAGATTTATCCAATGGGCCCGGGAGCATTACGGTACTTGCCATTTTTATGTTGACGGTTGGACCAGCCCGCTGGTTAGGACGATTTCAGATAACCAGCAGATTGCTCAGCACAATGAGATCTGGGAGCGCGTGCGTATCGCTGCGCAAGTAGAGTCGACGCAATTTACTTCGTTCATCGGGGCCAATGCGTTGCGCAAGATTTGGGGCGCAGGTCGGTCGAAGTTCTTTATTTCCTGTGCCGGAACACCTTCGATTTGGCCATCGTTGATCGGCCGAGTGCCGGGTGTTGTACATAACTCAACATCCATGATTAAGCGGGTGCAGAACACTTATTTTCCTGACAATGTGGTTCGGATACCCGACGAGCAGATTAAAGATGTCAATGAAGTCGGGGACAACATCCGTTGGGATAAATACTCGTACTCCATTGGCGTAGATAGCGTACTGCGTTGTGCGCAGCAGGCGCGTTACCCTCTCGCGGACTACCACATTGCGGGGCAGTTTTATACGGCCTTGGTCGCCGCACGAAAAAACGGTAGGGCTCGGCAGGTAGAAACCCTCGAAGTACTGTGCAAAGAGCGCCTGGGGTCTTACCGCAACTTGCAGCACCTGTTGGCTTCCAGTGCGTTTTTTGGGTCGCCGGAGGTGGAAGTTCTTCACGAAGAAGAGGGTAATTACCGTGTGATCGATTGCAGCGTCGGTCGTACATCGGATGTTGTGTTCGTTACCTTCGGTATTGTAAGTAGCCACATAGATCATACGCCATTTGCCCATGCTTTCTTGAAGGAGTCGGGGTTTAAGCATTTACACATTGCTCAAGTACGTAGAACCTCCTATCAGAAGCTTTCATTCGAGCATTGTGCAGCGTTACTCCAACCGTTAGTGGCGCGCTATCCCTTTCGTTTCACCTATGGTACGAGTTTAGGCGGATATGCGGCGTTGTATTACGCTTGTGCTATTGATGCGAATGCGATTGCCTCTGCTCCCCGCCTGCCATTACACCCAGAAAATTTCAAGTTTAAAGATGAGCTGTGGAGCGTTGGTTCGCATTGGGATGAGGCACGCTACGAGCATCTGCCGTTGTCGGAAGTTATTAGTGTCTCCTGTCCTGCTCCTTTTATTATTTATGATCCGAGCGATGTTATTGATTGCAACTTTATTCAAAACTGCATCGCGCCATATTTCCCAAGTATTCGTTATTTAAAAGTGCCTGGCTCCAAGCATGGCCCTCTTGCGTATCTGCTGAAAAACGGGCAGTTGAAAACGCTTATTCATGACCACGTCGCCTCTATACAAGGACATTAATGGTGAACCGACCAATCTTGCTGGACTGTACTCTTCGTGATGGCGGTTATTACAACGCTTGGAACTTTTCCAATGAGCTGATTGCGCAGTACCTTGTAGCGATGCAGGCGGCAGAGGTCGATATTGTCGAACTCGGCCTGCGCTCCCTGGAGAATTCGGGTTTTAAAGGTGCATGTGCATTCACTACCGACACTTTCCTGCAAAGCCTGGATCTACCCTGCGGCATGACTGTTGCTGTCATGGTCAACGGCAGTGAGTTGGTGGGTAAGTTGGCGATGGAAGATGTGCTTGCACGCCTGTTTCCAAACCCGGCAGCGGCGTCTCCTGTAAAGCTTGTGCGTGTCGCCTGTCACGTACATGAGTTCGCTAAGGCGTTGAAAGCGGTACCTTGGCTCAAGGAGCGAGGCTACCGTGTAGGTTTCAACCTGATGCAGATCGCTGACCGCGACGAGCAGGAGATCGTTGAGCTTGCGCGTATGGCCAGCGACTACCCGATTGATGTGCTGTATTTCGCTGACAGCATGGGCAGCTTGGCGCCCGACCAGATTGCTCAGATCGTGGGATATCTGCGCCAGGGCTGGCAGGGCGCCCTGGGTATTCACACCCATGACAATCAGGGCCTTGCGCTATCGAACACATTGCGCGCCCTGGATGAGGGGGTGACCTGGGTGGATGCGACTGTGACGGGAATGGGGCGTGGCCCGGGGAATGCCCGTACAGAAGAGGTCGTGATCGAAGCTGCTGCGCGCACCGGGAGCCACCCCAACCTGGTGCCACTGATGGGGCTCGTGCGCAAGCACTTCAAGCCCATGCAAAACCACCATGGCTGGGGCACCAACCCTTATTACTATCTCGCCGGCAAGTACGGTATTCATCCCACTTACATCCAGGAAATGCTCAGCGATTCTCGTTACGGCGAGGAAGATGTATTAGCGGTTATCGAGCATTTGCGCCGTGAAGGCGGGAAAAAATTCAGCCTGCATACACTGGATGCCGCCCGGGACTTTTACCGTGGCCAACCCACCGGCCGCTGGAGCCCAGAAACCCTGTTCAACGGCAGGGACGTGCTGCTTTTGGGAACAGGGCCTGGTGTGGCTCAACACCGTGGGGCGTTGCAGCAATACATATGTACACATCGCCCTCTGGTCGTGGCGCTTAACACACAGAGTGCGATTGATTCGCAGTTGATCGATTTACGGGTAGCCTGTCACCCGGTTCGTCTGTTGGCCGACCGTGAGACTCATGCGCAGCTGCCGCACCCGTTGATTACGCCCTATTCAATGTTGCCGCAGGACGTTCAGTCTTCGCTCTCCAGCAAGGAAGTTCTGGACTTTGGCCTGAATATCCAGCCGAACACGTTTTCCTTTAACACAACTTGGTGCACCAGTCCTTCTTCGCTTGTTGTCGCCTACGCCTTGGCCGTTGCTTCCAGCGGAAAGGCTGCACGCGTACTGATGGCTGGCTTTGACGGATACATTGGCGAGGATCCGCGCAATCAAGACACTAATGCGCTACTCAAGCTGTATCAGGAATCTGTAGGGGCGACGCCACTGTTGTCGTTGACCCCCAGCCGCTATGACATCCCATGCCAAAGCATTTACGGGTTAATGCAATGAACCATCCTGTGATCGCATTTCTGCCTTGTCGCCGGGGCAGCCAGCGTGTGCCGAAGAAAAATATCAAACCCTTTGCGGGTGCACCGTTTGGTTTAGTTGAAATCAAGTTGCGGCAATTGTTGAGCTGTTCTTTGGTGGATGGTGTTGTGCTTTCTACCAACGATGAGGAGATTCTTGAATACGCCAAATCGCTTAATGACTCACGTCTGGCAGTTCATCAGCGTAGTGAGATTCTCTCCTCCAGCGAGACCAGCACTGATGAACTGGTTGCTCACGCGTTGGCGCTTATACCGCAAGGGCATATTCTCTGGACTCATGTGACTTCGCCCTTTGTCACAGCGCAGCACTACGAAAAAATTATTCGTGTGTACCGTGAAAAACTCAACGAAGAGTACGACTCGTTGATGACGACGACTGCGTTGCAGACGTTTTTATGGCAAGACGGCGTTGCGCTTAATTACGACCGTACGCAAGAGAAATGGCCGCGAACCCAAACGCTTAAGCCTATTCATGAGGTTAATAGCGCTGCTTTCCTGGCATCTTGCGATATTTATGATTGCTCGCAGGACCGTATCGGCCGTAACCCTTATCTGTATGAACTTGATAAATTGACCAGCCACGATATCGACTGGCCAGAAGATTTTCTGGTCGGTGAGTGTCTGGTCGAAAAAGGGGCGGTTGAGTTATGAGCAGCGCTGCGCATAAGTACAGCACCTGGGTGTTTGATTGCGATGGGGTGATTCTTAATTCCAATCGAGTGAAAACCCAAGCGTTTTATAATGCCGCACTGCCTTATGGCGAGCCGGCAGCTCAGGCGTTGGTGCAATACCATGTCGCCCATGGCGGCATTTCACGCTACAAGAAATTTGAGTATTTCCTGCAGCACTTAGTATCGCCCGCTGCAGTGGGCCCAACAGTGGAAGAGCTTCTGTGTGTGTATGCCCAGGAAGTTAAGAAAGGGCTGCGGTGCTGTGATATCGCACCGGGGTTGGAGGCGTTGCGTGAGCAAACCGCAGGGGCGCGTTGGCTAGTGGCTTCAGGGGGCGACCAACAGGAACTACGTGAGCTGTTCGAGGCTCGTGGTTTATCGCGTCTGTTCGAGGGCGGTATTTTCGGAAGCCCAGATGATAAGGGCGATATCGTTGCGCGTGAGTTGAGCGTAGGTAACATTGTGCACCCTGCACTTTTTTTAGGTGACAGTCGTTACGATCATCAAGTGGCCTCTAAAAATAATCTGGACTTTATCTTTCTGTCTGGCTGGACTGAGTTCGCTCAGTGGCAGGAGTATTGTGCTGAGCACCGCTTAACTATCGTTAGTGGTTTGGAAGATTTAAGTGAGTAAGGAAATGGGGATGTTTAAGAAAGCGTTGGCAGTTTTTGTCGTGGCATCTTTGGCCGCCTGTAGCGATTCGCCCTCGGAAAATATCGAGACTTCTGCAGTAAAACAGGCCGCAGCAGCGCAGCACTTGCAAAAGAATGCGGTGTATTTGCCCGATAGCAAGTCCCTGGAAATTCCGGGTTGGCTGAGAAGCTACGATTTGCTGAGCAACGAAAAGGGCGAGTTCGATCGGTATGTTTTCGAGTCCTCGCAAGAAATCATGGCCGTGGAGGGGACTGTCTATGCCTCCCTCGCGAAGCTGGGGTATACCCGAAAAATCAGAAAAGAACAGCCCGGCCTGTTTGTCGTCAATTACGTAAAGAAAGGCGCAATCCCGGTGACGTTCAGCTATGAAACGCTGAAGCCAGATGCCGCCATCAAAGCTAAAACGCGCTTCAGGGTCAGTTGGAAGAACGCTTAAGTCTTCATAATTTTTCATCTTCGGCCCCCTGTCTAGAAGGGGGCCATTTTTTGGAATCAATCTATGCAACTCATGGCAGCCGCACGCTGGACGTTTTCCGTGGGAGGCAAGGTCTTTCGAGTGGTGCCTGGCGCGACCCTTCTTGTCGTGCTGTGTACGCTGGTTTCCCAGGTCGCCGCGTTGCTGGCAGCGCTGTTGCCCTTGAAGGTCGTGATTTTGCTGGGTTCGGCAAATATCCCTTCGTATTTCCCGTCGTTGCTGCACGGTTATGGCCGGCCGACCCTGGTGTTGGCGTTGTGTGCGGCGGCGATCAAGTTTTTCATTCTGCACCTGTTGGCTGAGGCGCTGATCGGCAAGCTCTCGGCATATGGGGCGCGCACGCTGATTGCCCGCAGTCGTAAGTTGAGCCTGTTTGAAAATCAGGAGCAGCTTCTGAGCAAGGCTTACCAGCGTTTTGCCGGGGCGCAGGCGGGGGCTGTTTTTATTCTGTTAGCCGGCGCGCTGCTGTTGAAGGTCTACCCGCTGCAGGCCTTGGTGATTAGCGGTTATCTGGCCATTGTGTGGATCGTGCTGGTGAGTACGTTTCGCTACAGCCCGACGTTTCGCGGCAAGCCTGCGAAAGAGCTGATCCATTTGATCGGCGTGCTGGCCAACGTGGGTTTCTTTGTGACGTTTGGCTGCATCGTCGTCGATATCCTGCTGGGGTCGAACGTTTCGATGCTGTGGGCGATCGCCGCGTTGTTGTTGGTGCGCCAAGTGTTCCGTCGCGTGGTGGCGTTTGTCACGGACCTGACGAACCTTTACCAGCAACGCCTGCAATTGAATGCGCTGCTTTTCCAGGGGCACGTGTATGTGGGTAAGGCGCCTCCTGTCGGGGCCAACGGTATGTGGGCGCTGGCTCAGGCCGATACCCTGCCCGCGTGGCTGACGCCCTTGATTGCCCGAGTGGTGGAGCATATCGAAGGCGAGCCACAGACTAACCTGTTGCCGTCCGGCATGGCCGATTTGCTGATGTGGACGGTGGACGTGCAGGCCGAGGGCGACCACAGGCGATTTCTGGTCAAGCTGTTCGGTAAGAATCGGACAGCGTTAGCGCGCCATGAGGCGAGTTTGTTCAGCGAGATGAACGAGCCCCGGGCACCTCTTGCGCGCTTGTGTTTGGTGGAGCAAGTCGAGAGTTTTCATTGTCACGTGTTCGAGTGGCCGGGTGTGGCGCCGATCGAGCCTCAGCAGTCCAAGCGTGCGGCGCTGGCGGTAACGTCCAGCCTGTTTGCTGTGCGCCCGGATGCGTCGCTGGTGGCGCTGTTCAGCCGTTCCCGGCCGATGCTTTGGCAGCGGCTTGACGAGCAGGTCGTGCCGCGCCTGCACCTGTTCGCCAACGAGGCTGAAGGGCCGTTGGTCGAGCGTCTGGCGGATTCGCTGGCCGGTATCAAGGCAAGGCTGGAGTCCATGCAACTGACAATTATGACCTCTGATCTGGGCCCCGATGCGTTATGGCACGACTCAGGGAAAGAAGTCTGGGCCTGCCATTGGGGGCGCTGGACGCTCGAGCCCTTGGGCGCTGGCTGGCCGGTCAATGAAAGGATCTTTCCCTTGTTGCCGGCAGCCCTGGCGGAGGCCGAAAAACAGTGCGTGGACCTGAGCGGCGTAGATGTGGCAGACGTGCGTTTAGCCGCGTTGGCTTTTGCCTTCGACAAGGCATGCCAGCGCCAGGCCTACCGGATGGCACTCGAATTGCTTGATCCCATGCTTGAAAGTTACGAAAACCGTTAATGTGTTCAGTTGTGATGACTGAAGTTCTTGAAGCGCGGCTGTGGATGTTGGCCGGGCATGTTGTTTGGAGGGTGTTTGGCCAAGATTGCCATGGTTGTGTGGAATGAGTTCCGCAACGACGCACGTGTATTAAAAGAAGCAGAAACGCTCTGTGCTGCCGGTCATCAGGTGACGGTGCATGCGCTGCACACACCAGGGGTGACCCGTGAGCGGGAGGTGGTGTCGTGCGGCGTGCAGGTGGTGCGAGTCGCCCGAAGCCCGTTGTGGAAGTGGCGCAAGGGGGGCACTGCGTCTGCTGGTGCTGCTCAGGTTCGGCCTACTGCCAGTGGACCGATCAAGGGGTTGAGCCCGGCACGGCAGGTGCTGCGCATCGTTGCGCGGCTGTGGACTCACGGCGGCCTCGTATGGCATATGGCGCGCCTTCACGCGGATGTGGTCCATGCCCATGACGTCAATACACTGCCTACCGCATGGCTGGCGGCAAAGTTGTCGGGTGCGCGGCTGGTCTACGATGCCCACGAAATCAGCACCAGCCGCGAGGGTTATACGAGTTTTCGCAAACTGGTGGCGGTGGTCGAGAAGTGGTTGATGCCGCGGGCCGATGGAACCATTACCACCACTGAAGCCCGTGCCAAGTTTTTTGCCCGGGCTTATGGCATCGCCCGCCCGGTGGTGCTGCAGAACCGACCGCGTAGGCAGGCAGTGCAGCAATCAGGTCGCATCCGTGAGGAGCTGGCCCTGGAGCGGCCCTGGCCTGTGGTGGTGTACCAGGGCGGCGTGCAGCAGGGGCGTGGGCTGGAGCGCCTGGCACGGATTGCGGCGGATGTTCCAGGTGCCTACTTTGTGTTCATTGGCGGCGGTCGTCTGGAGGCGAGCCTTCGCGACATCGCCGCAGAACTGGGGTTACAGGATCGCGTGCGCTTCATTCCCACGGTCGCGCTGGCCGAACTGCCCAGCTATACGGCGTCGGCCGATATTGGCGTGCAGCCCATCGAGAACACTTGCCTGAATCACTACACCACCGACTCCAACAAGCTGTTCGAGTATGTGCAGGCCGGGCTGCCTGTGATCGCTTCCGATCTGCCGGAAATCCGTCGCGTAGTCCGTGAGCATGACCTGGGGTTGCTGGTCCCTCCCGGCGACAGCGCCGCTTTAGTGGCCGCACTGCGCGAATTGGTGGCCGATGCCGACAAGCGCCGCTTTTATGCCGCGCAATCGCGCAAGGCCGCAGCGCTGCTCAACTGGGAGAGCCAGGAGCATGAGTTGTTGGCGCTGTATGAGCGGGTGTTGGGCGATGCAACCCACTCCCGAGCCCGTGCTGCCTGATGCCTAAGCGAATTCTGCTGCTGACATTTTTTTACCCGCCGGACCTGAGCGCGGGTTCGTTTCGCGCTCAGGCGTTGGTGGAGGCATTGCGTGAGCAATCGGGCGATGGTGTGCAGATTGATGTGCTGACCACCCAGCCCAACCGTTATCACTGCCACGCCAGTGTCACTGATGCGTTCGAGCAGGAAGGTCGTGTGCGGGTTCGCCGCATTCAATTGCCTGCCCATAAGAGCGGTTTTGTTGACCAGGCCAAATCCTTCGCGGCATTTACCTATCAGGCGGATCGGTTAGCGAGGGAAGATCGCTATGACCTGGTTATCGCCACGTCCTCGCGTTTGATGACGGCGGTACTTGGCGCTTGGATTGCCTACCGCCAGCGCGCGGCTTTGTATCTCGACATCCGTGACCTTTTCGTCAAGAACGTGAAGGAGCTGTTCCGTGTGCCGGTGGGTAAGCCGCTGAGTAAGCTGTTCGGTGTTCTGGAGCGTTGGGCTTTTCGGCGGGCTGACAAGATCAACCTGGTCTCGCCCGGCTTCCTGAAGCATTTCCAGGATAAGTACCCCAACCGGCATTTTTCGCTGTATTCCAATGGCATTGACGACGACTTTCTCAAGTTTCCGCAAAGCCCCGTCGTCCCAACGATTGCGCATAGACCACTGCAAGTGCTTTACGCGGGCAATATCGGTGACGGGCAAGGCTTGCACCTGATAGTGCCGGAGTTGGCACAGCGCCTTCAGGGGCGGGTGCATTTTCGGGTGGTCGGTGCGGGCGGGCGGGTGCAGATGCTGCGCGAGGCTGTGGCGAGCGGGCGGCTGGACAATGTCGAACTGATAGCGCCCATGCCCCGGGATCAACTGCTGGATATTTATCACCAGGCTGACGTGCTGTTTTTGCACCTCAATGACTTCAGGGCCTTTCGCCGCGTGCTGCCCTCCAAGTTGTTTGAGTACGCCGCGACCGGCAAGCCTATCTGGGCCGGGGTTGCCGGTTATGCCTCGGACTTTCTCGCCGCGGAAGTGTCCAACGCGGTGGTTTTTGCGCCCTGCAATGTGGATCAGGCGGTACTTGCCTTGGAGCGTTTGCGCCTGGAGCAGATGCCGCGCCCCGAGTTCGTCAAACGCTTTGCCCGCAGTTTAATCATGCAGCCCATGGCCAAGGACGTGTTGACGTTGCTTAAGGATCGTTGACTGCCCTGGCCCTGCGCCTACCGCTCTAGAACGCTTTCTCCAACTTCAAACTCACACTGTTTTTGTCGTAGCTATAAAACCAATCAACGTTGCTCTGCACCTTGTTGTACTTGACCGTCAGGCTGGGGATGAGGTCGTACACGGCCAGGCGTGGGGCGCGGAGGATGAAGGTGTAGGCTTGTTCGTCGTCGTTGCGTCGGGCATCGAAGATTGAGCTGTAGGCGTCGTATTGGCGTTTGCGGTAGGAGGCGAAGAGTACGGCGCTGGCGCCGACCTCGAAGTCTTTGGCCACGCCCAGGCGCAGGCCTTTTTGCAGGTAGGCGACGGTGCGGTCCTGGGCGTCGCGGTCGGTGATGTCGACGCCGCCGAATAGGGTCCAGCGCTGGGGCAGGGCTTGCCACAGGGTGGCGTAGACCGAACGGGTGGCGCCGTCGTTGTTGGTGTTGATGTCGTGCTTGTAGGCCATGTCTTTGTACTCGCCTTCGAGCTTGAACAGGCGCGTGGCGCTGAGGGTGTGCAGCCACTCGCCGCGCAGGCCCCAGGCGTCGTACATGGCGTTGTCGCCGATGCTGTTGAACTCGAACGATGGGCCTACGGAATATTGGTTGCGCCCATCGTGGTAGCTGTAGCCGGCGTTGGTGGTGAGGGTGCTTTCGTTGTATTTGCTTTGCGCGTCGTAGGCCTGGCCGTAGAGCAGCGCACGGGCGAAGACGCCATGGTGGCCGCTCAGGGCCATGCGTTTGTTGAGGGTGCCTTCGTAGTCCACGCCATGGGCGGACACCGCTTTGGGCAGTGAACGCTTGAGGTAGTAGGTTTCGTCGGGGGTGACCATGCGGTAGGTCACAGTGCTTTCGGAGGACTGGTTGAGGTTGTCGCTCCAGGTCGGGCCGATGGCGAAGGAGCCTTGCCAGGCTTCGCGGTTGTCCAGGGCCTGGAGGAAGCTGTCGACCGTTTTGCCCAGCCCCATGGCTTGGGCGTCGGCGGGGCTGAGGCCGCTGCTGATCTGCTGGAACGCGGTGTGTGCTTCGCGGTCCTTGCGGTTTTCAAACAGCACCCGCGCTAGCTCCAGGCGCCCGGGCAGGAAGTCGGCCTGCATCGCCAGCAGTTGGCGGTAGTCGCTTTCGGCCTGTTCCAGGTGCCCGTCGTTGCGCGCCAGTGCGCCATTGGCGTAGGCCACCAGCATGGCGTCGTGGCCGGGCAGGGCGCTGTAGCGCTTGAGGTACTCGGCCGCCGCCGCCCACTGGCGACGCTCGATGGACAGGTACAGCGCGCGGCCCAGTTCATCGAGGTTGTTGCCCACGCTGTAGGTCTGGCCGTCGATGGTCAGCAGCGGCGCGTCGTGGCCGTTGGGCTGTTCATCCTTGAGCAACTCGCGCTCTTGTTCATTGGCGCGGTATTCGATGGTTTGGTTCAGGCGCAGGTTGGTGTCCTGGTCGGCACTCATCGCCGGGGCCGCGAGCAGCACCAGGGACATGGGCAGCAGGAGAAGGGTTAAGCATCGCATGCAAGGAAATGGGGGCATTACTGCGCTCTCGGGGTCGTTCTAAAACGCCAAAAGCAAGTGCCCGGAAGTTCAGGCACTTGCTCTGTGGTGCAACTTCAAACGGTGAGGCTTGGCTTACTTACGCACGCCACCGAAAGCGGTGTCGTAGTTGCGGTCGGCGAACTTGGCGATACCGGCCAGGGACGCGTTGGCGCCGGCGCCGAAGAAGCTGCCGGTGGTGGTGCCAACGATCGGTGCTGCGCCGGTGGCGAGGTTTTGCCCGACTGCCGCGCCGTTAAAGCTGGCGGTGGCGGTATCGATGTTGGCGGACAGTTGAACTTTCAATGCGCTGTTGGCCAGCGAACCGGTCAATTTCGGCGCTGCGGTGCCGAAGGTAGCGGTCAGGTCGCCGGACAGCAGGTTGGCGCCGGAGTAGTTGTTGATGCCCTGTACCGCGTAGGTCACGTTGGTGGTCGGCAGCACGCGGCCGGCGGTGTCGCCGGAGTAGTAGACAACGCGAGTCGGGTCGTTGGTGGCGCCGTTTTGCGACCACTCACCGTAGTAAACCTGTTGGGCCGCAACCTGTTTGAAGTCGAAGTTGCCCAGCGCCGAGTGGGAGGCCGGCATCATGGCGGGGGTGATGGTGGTGACGCCATTGGTGTCGGTTGCCACCATCCCTTTGAGGCCGCTGAACGGAACTTTTGCGCCGCCGTAGAAGGCCAGCACCCCCACCGCAGGCTGGCCAGGTGAGCTTGGGTGATTGGGCGATGTGGCGCCAGTACCGCCTACAACGATAGTGCCGGTGTAACTTTGCCCCGAGGCGCTGTCTGCCTGAGCAACGCCAGTCAAACCAAGAAGTGCCAATGCCAATACTGTGCAGTTAAAAGATTTCATTTCATTATCCATTGAGTGATTTAAATTAATTCAACACGTCAAGCATTTGCCGACTCTCTTTTCAGCCGCCCATGACATACCTCGCAGGTTAGAACGTAGTGGTAAAGCCGAGTTTTAAGGTTCGCCCCGGTGCTGGCATGGCCGAGCGGGTGAGGGGGTCGATGTAATACAGGTTGCTCAAGTTGGTGCCGGTCAGTTCGATGGAGGCATCGTCGGTCAACTTGTAATTGATATAGGCGTCATAGGTGACGATCTTGTCCCAGGACATGGGTGTGTTCAGGTAATAGCTGACCATGGCGCTGTTTTTATAGTTGTCGTAGAACTTGCTTTCATGTTGGCGGTAATAAATGGCCCGCCCGCCCACTTCCAGTTTGCGTTCAAGGAATCGCGCACCCAGGCCCAGGTTGGCCGACCACTCGGGCATAGCCATGCCCACCAAATAGCCGCCGACAAAGCCGTCATCCACACAGTTGGGGGTGCTGCCGTCATTGCTAATCATGACCGCCGAATTTTCATCGCAGACTTTGTTCTTCAGTACGTGGCCGATACTCAGGTCGGTAAACACCCGGCCATTGTCGTAGCGGCCCTGCAATTCCACCCCCGCAGTGGTCTGCTTCTCCAGGTTGGAGAAGCGCATCTGCGGGCTGCGCTCGATCACGTTCTTGGTGGTGTTGTGGTAGTAACTGAGCTTGATATCGGCGGTTTCACTGCCGCCCAGGCCCGCCAGGTTGTGGACGTAGGCGGCCTCGTAGTTGTGGGCATGTTCGGGCTCAAGGCCCCACGGGTTGAGGGAGGAGGAAAAACCGATGGTGCTTTCAAACATGCTCGGGTAGCGAAGGGCTTCGCTGTAGCGAAGATAGACCCGGCCATTTTCGGACGTATAGAAAGTGGCCGAAAGTGTCGGGGTCCACCCATGATCTTTTTGATGTTTTGCGCGGGCGTCCTTCTTTTCATTAAGGGGCTTGCCATCTTTGTCCACGGCGCCGTAGCCATACTCATAAGCGGCGCATGAAACAATATTCTCACCTGATTTTTTCAGGTTAATGCACGGGTTGTTGCCACGGGCATAGCGGCCTTTTCCATCGTGTGCCCAATCTGTCAGGTGTTGAGTGTCCTCAATGCGTGGCGTGTCTTTCTTGGCTTGTTCTATGGAACTTAAACGCTCTTCCTCGGTGAAGCCAAATAGTTCCGATACAAGATTAATGTTCTCGATTTTTTCATCGACCGATGCTTGCCACTCTGCATCCGTCAGGGTCTTTCGGGTGGTGTAAGCCACTTGTTGGCCTTTAGAGACAATTTGAGTCGTCTCACCACTCTTGTCCTGAGTCTCTTTCAAGTAATCGTCAAACGCCCAATACGACGAATAACGCATCCCGGCATTGAAGCGGGCAAAGCTGACAGGCCGCCAATCGAAGTTGAAGTTGTATTCCTGTTCGGCCCGGCGCCCGGCCCGGGGGTACATGCGCAGGGTGTCGAAAATCATCACGTCGTTGTAGTTGTCGTTGGAGCCCAATTTTTCATGCTGGTAGCTGCCGCCCAACGTCAGGTCGAGGCTGTCCAGCAGTTTGAGTTTGTTGCTCATGGTCAGGCCAACCCGGTCGTGCTTGGCGTTGGAGAGGGCGGTATTGCGGAACACCGGGTCGGCGATGGTGGTTTGGTTGGGTATGCCACCGCTGCTGTAGGTGTCGCTGCGGGTGTTGGTGGCCCAGAGGTTGGCGTACAGGTCGACCCAGGGGTTGCCCTCGGGTTTGAGGTTGTATTCCAGGTTGTAGGCCTTGCTTTTCACATGGCTGAGGGGCCATTGCGGCACGCCGTGGGTGGCGGCGTCGTATTGGGTGCCGGGGGAGAAGAACGAGATGCGCGAGGGCAGGATTTCACCGTACAGGGCATTGGTGTCGCGGTAGCCGAACTCCAGGGACTGGCCTTCGTCGATCTTGAGTTTGGCCTTGCCCAGCCACGATTCCATCTTGCTGGAAGTGTTGGGCACTTCGTCGCCCGGTTTGTAGATGGTGGCCAGGTTGGGGATGTAGTCCCAGTAGCCATTGACCTTTTTGCCGCTGGCATAGAAGTCGCTCTTTTCCTTGCCCGCGTAGTGGTTGCCTTTTTCCCGGTAGGCGTAGGCGGTCAGCAGTTCGAATTTTTCCTGGCGCGTGCCCAGGGCGAGGCGGTAGGCGTAGTCGTCGCTGGAGAGCAGGCCATTGCTGCTACTGGTGCGCGGGTTCTTGTACAGCGACGGGTCGTAGTAGGAACTGATGGGGAAATACTGGTAGTCCGGGCTGGGCATCTGCCCGGTCATCAGGGTGGGCAACTTGGGCGAGACCGAGTTGTTGCTGCCCTCGATCTTGAATTCGCCGCCGTACTCGCGGCCTTCCTTGAGGATATCGTCGACGTTCAGGGTGTTGGCCACCACCGCGCCACCCACGCCGGAATAGACGTTGCGCTCCAGGCTCGGGCCTTTGATGACCTTGATGCTGCCGATGAGGTTGGGGTCGATGTAGTTGCGGTTGTTGGCACCCATGTAGCCGCGGTACACGGTCAGGGCCTGCTCGGTGCCGTCGATGGTCAGCGGCACGCGGCCCGGGCCCTGGATGCCGCGGATGTTGGGGTCCAGGGCGCCGCTGTTGCGGGCGTCGCCGCTGTAGACGTTGAGCATGCCCTTGAACAGGTCGGCGGGGGCGGCGCCTTTGTAACGTTCGATCTGCTCCTTGCCGGCGTAGACGGTGGAGAGGTCCTGATCGTAGATGTCGTTGTAGCCTTTTTCGTCGCGCGACTGCTTGGCTTGCAGGCCATAAACGTAGGTCGGTTGCAGGTCGCCCTCCAGCCCGGAGGTCTCGCCCTTGCCGCGCAACTGGATGATCGGCCGTTCGGCTTGCCCGCCCAGGCTGTAGGTGACGCCTTGGTCGCCCAGCAGTTGTTGCAGCGCGGCGTCGAGGGAGAGCCGGCCCTGTACCGGGTGGGCGTAGGCACCCGCAAAATCGCTGCTGCCCATGTACAGCTCGGCGCCAGCCTGGCGGGCCAGCAGCACCAGCGCGTCGTCCAGGGCTTGGGCGGGCACGTTGAAGTCGTGGTAGCGGTCGGCCAGCTCGCTGTGGGCGGCACCCGCGCCCGGGTTGGCCTGCACGGCGCGGATATCGGCGGCGCTGGCGATCAGGGCCAGTGCGGCCAGTTGGATCGCCAGGCTCAGCCCGCTACGTTTGGGCGCTAGGCGCTTCTTGTTGTTCGCACGCATCTGCAACATCGGCCTCACTAGATACAAATAAGATTGATTTACATCTAGTAGAAACGCGCGAGCGGGCAAAACGAGATAGATCGATATGATCTATCTGCGATGATTTATATGCGTTTTTGTTTTTTTAACGCGGCGGCTCAGTAGATCAGCGTCAGCCCGGGCAGTTCGATAATGCGCGCGCGGGCCTGGACGGCCAGGTGTTTGAGGGCGTCGTCGAGGTTGTCCAGGCGCATCACCGCGCTGACCCGCACATTGCGCAGCGCCTCACCCTTGACCAACACCAGGCCTGGGCGATAGCGGTTGATGCGCACGGCGGCATCGGCCAGGGTTTCGCGGCGCAGCACCAGGCGCCCGTCCTGCCAACTGGCCAGTTCTTCGGGGCTGACAGCCAGGGGCACCAGGCCTTGCTTCGGGCCGAAGCGCAGGCTGTTGCCCTGTTCCAGTAGCGCGGAAGCGGCCATGTCGTCCAGTTCGTGATGCACCAGGTTGACCTCAACCCGGTGCTGCAAAACGCCGACCCAGCCGTCGCGATCTGCACCAACGCCCACTAGGTAACGGGTGCCGCGGGCGGTGATGGTGGCGCCGGGGGCCTGCACGGTAAAGGGGCGGCGCTCCTGCTCGGTGACGGGCGCGGGGGTGAATACTGCCTCGCCGTGGGTCAGGCGCACCAAGCGGGTCTGCTCGTCGTAGGCGAGGGTCAACAGGCTGCGGCTGCCCAGTTCCACCTGGCTACCGTCGGCCAAGGTGATCTGGCGGGTTTCGCCGAAACCGGTGTGGTAGTCGCTGCCCAACGATTGAACCCAGAAGGGCGGGGCCAGCAGCAGCCAGCAACCCAAGGCCAGCGCCGCCATGCCGCTGCCGGTGAGCAGCGGCGCGTGCAGCAGGCTTTGCAACCAGGCACCGGGGCCGGAGGGGCGCGGCGGCCGCACATAACCTGGGCGCTGTTTGAGTTGGCCGGTGGCCTGCCAGGCACGGTCGGCGCGCTCGGCGGCGGCCGCATGTGCAGGGTCGGCCGCCAGCCAGCGGCGAAAGGCTTGTTGCTCACGCGCCGAAAGCTGCCCCTGGCGATGACGCAGCACCCAGTCGGCAGCCTTGCGCTCAACCGGGTCGATAGGCTGTGGAGAAACATTCACGGTGGGGTCTGGTTACCTTCTGGCTTTTTATAGTGTCCGGGGCCGTGGCCTAACCCGGATCGAGGGCCCGGCCCATCTTGGCCAGTGCCGTAGCCATGTGCTTTTGTACAGAGCTGGTGGAAATCCGTAAATAGTGCGCGGCTTCCTTATACGTCATGCCCTCGACCCGGCACAGCATGAACACATCCCGCGTACGCTGCGGTAACCGCGCCAACAGGTTCTCTAGATGCTCCAGCTCCAGGGCGCCCAAGGCCTGGGATTCAGGGCAACTGACTTCGTCCACCAAGGTGCCTAAAAAATGTTCGGCGTCGTTATCGAAGCGCTTTTCGCCATAACGGCGATGGTGATCGATCAACAAATTGTGCGCGACCCGAAACAGGTAGGAAGGGCTGCCCAGAATGCGCTCGAAGTTTTCCAACTGCGCAATCCGCAAAAACGTCTCCTGCACCAGGTCCGACGCCAGGCTGGGCGTGCACTTTTTACGCAGAAGGTAGCGATGCAGGGAGGGCGAATGTTGGATGAACAGTTTTTCCAGCACGGCAGCACTTTCCTATGCTCGGGCAGAACCGGGGCGCAGAGTATAATGAGACTTCTTCTCATTAAGCTAGGGAAAGTCGTGTGGGAAAGGTCTTTGTTTTTTACGGGGTTGGTTTTTTGCGGGCGTTAAAAAGCCGGCTTGTGGCCGGCTTCTCGGGGACTGGCTTGGCTTATTTTTGGTAAACCGCGCCAGCCTTCAAAACGTACACCCGGCTCTTGCGTCCGGCTGTGGGACTTGGCGAGAAAATCATCTGCCGCGTCGGGCGCTCTGGCCCTTTTGAGGGGGGCGATGCGCGAATGTGGGGCGCAGCATACTGATATTTCTCGCAAATTCCCAGCGCAAAGGGGCTTTGTGGGTTATTCGAAATGCAGCAGTGGGCGGCGTTTGTTCAGGGTCGACCACCAGAACACCCAACCCAGGATCCGGATGTTTTGCGCCTGAAGTTGTTCGGCGCTGAAAATTTCGTCTGGGTAGTCGGTGCTGTTGTGGCTGCGCAGGCGTACGGCGCCGCTGGGCTGGCGGTGCAGGTAGCGGATGCGCAGGATGCCGTCGCATTCAACCGCGTAGATTTCACCGTCGACGATTTGTGTGAGGCCGCGGTCAATGGCGAGGATGGAGCCGTCCTGGATGAGTTCTTCCATGCTGTTGCCGATCATGTGTACGCAAATGGCTTGTGCCGGATCAATGTCCAGGAGTTCGAGGTCATGTCGGGGCAAGCGTATGCCCTGGCCGGGTATTTCCACGATACGGGTTTGTTGGGTGTTGGCGTGGGTGGCGACTTCTTTATAAAGAGGAATTTCAATGTCAGGTGTTTGAACGAAGTTGTGGTGAGTTTCCTTAACTTCGGTGGGCTTGTCGGTTTGCTGTTGTTTACGTGGGTACTTAGGGCCCTCGCCAGTACGTAGCCAGGCGCTATTGACGGACAACAGCGAGGCTATTTCGTCCATGCGCCGGTAGGGCACACCACGGATGTACCAGTTGTTTACGTCTTGGGGTCTGGTGTTGCAAAACTTCGCGAAGTCCGAGGGCCTGATACCCACTTCTTTGAGCAGAGCTTTGAAACGGTCGCCGGCTGATTTCTTCATAAACACGGAGTTTACTGATGAGCGATAGTTGTTTAAATAAACAAAGCGTTCATTTTTTATAAGTTTCATTGGGTGTTTTGCAGGTTGTTTTTTATTGTTTCAATGTGAAATAAACGTTTAGTACGACATGTACTTAAATATTAAACATTTGAGTGTGCGGCGATTCGCGCGGCCATAAAAAAACCCCGGCTAGCGGGGTTTTTTGGGGGGCTGATGTCGGGTTCAGCCTTTGTAGGCGGCAACCGATTTCAGGATCTCGGTGCGGGCGGCTTCGGCGTCGCCCCAACCGTCGATCTTCACCCATTTGCCTTTTTCGAGGTCTTTGTAGTTCTCGAAGAAGTGCTTGATCTGTTCCAGCAGCAGGGCTGGCAGATCGGTGTATTCCTTCACGTCCACGTACAGTTGGGACAGTTTGTCGTGCGGGACTGCGATGACTTTGGCATCGCCACCACCGTCGTCGGTCATGTGCAGGATGCCGACCGGGCGGGCGCGGATGACCGAGCCTGGCGCAACCGGGTACGGGGTCACGACCAGTACGTCGAGGGGGTCGCCGTCGTCAGCCAGGGTGTTGGGGATGAAGCCGTAGTTGGCCGGGTAGAACATGGGGGTGGCCATGAAACGGTCAACGAACAGGCAGTCGCTGTCTTTGTCGATTTCGTATTTGATCGGCGCGTGGTTTGCCGGAATTTCGATGGCGACGTAGATGTCGTTCGGCAGGTCTTTGCCAGCCGGAATCTTGCTGTAGCTCATTGGGCGATGCCCCCGTGGTTGGCCGATTGACTCGGCCGGATTGGCCAAAAAGTGGCGGCGATTATAGGCATATTCTCAAGGCCTTGCCACGTACCAGAGGTCGTGTAGACCTTAGTCGTGTGCGGCGTAGGCCGGATGGCTGGCCTGCAGTTGTTTGAGCCTGGCCAGTGGGTCCTGGCGGTAGAACAGGCGCAGTTGCTCATAGACCTGCGGGTAAGCGTCGGCGAGTAGGTCGGGGGCGCTGAAGAAGTATTCGCTGGTGACGGCGAAGAACTCGGCGGGGTTTTCTGCGGCGTAGGGGTCGATGGCGGTCGGAGCGTCGGGGTTGCGGTCCAACTGGCGGTTGAGGTCGTCGTAGGCGTGCTGCATGACGCTGGCCCAGTCGCTGACGCGCATGTCGCTGTGCAGTGGCGGCAGGCCATTAGCGTCGCCGTTGAGCATGTCGAGTTTGTGCGCCAGTTCGTGGATCACCAGGTTGTAGCCTTCCCAGCCGCCGCTGGCCTCCACGCCGGGCCAGGCGAGGATGATCGGCCCCTGTTGCCAGGCTTCGCCGCTGTGCTCGCCGTCCCATTCGTGTTCCACTCCGCTGGCGTCGCGATGGCGCTGGGGGCTGAGGAAGTCGTCCGGGTAGAGCACGATTTCGTGGAAGCCGCGGTACCAGGGCAAGTCCCCCAGGTGCAGCAGCGGCAACTGGGCCTGGGCGGCCAGCAGCAGGCGCTGCTCTTGGTGCAGCTCGACGCCGGGCAGGGTGGTCAGGTGCTTTTCCTCCAGGAACAACACGCTGGCCTCGCGCAGCCACTGGTCCTCGGCCTCGCTCAAGCCGTCAAGAAAACTCAGGTGATGGCGCACCCGTTGCCAGGTTTCGTCGGCAACGGGGTGCTTGGCGAGGGTGCGTTGACGGCGCCAGGCGCGCAGCGACCACATGGTGTCAGCGCGGCTGGGTTTTGGAGGCCGAGCGGGCGAGGCGGCTGCGCACCACGCCGATAATCATCGGCAGCAACGACAGGAGAATGATGCCCACCACCAGCAGCGAGAGGTTCTTCTTAATGAATGGCACGTTGCCGAAGAAGTAGCCCAGGGTCACCAGGCCGCCGACCCAGAGGATGGTGCCGAATACGCTAAAACCGAAGAAGCGCGGGTAGGGCATTTTCGCCACGCCGGCGACGAAAGGCGCGAAGGTGCGGATGATTGGCAGGAAGCGCGCCAGGGTCACGGTTTTGCCGCCGTGCTTGTCGTAGAAGTCGTGGGTTTGTTGCAGGTAGTCGCGGCGGAAGATTTTTGAATTGGGGTTGCTGAACAGCCGTTCCCCGGCCGTTCGCCCGATCACGTAGTTGGTGCTGTCGCCCAATATCGCTGCCAGCATCAACAGGCCCGCTAGCAACACCGGGTCCATGCCGCCACCCGCCGCCACGGCGCCCGCGATGAACAGCAGCGAGTCACCTGGCAGGAAGGGCATCACCACCAGGCCGGTCTCGCAGAAGATCACCAAAAACAGGATGGCGTAGATCCATGGCCCGTAGTTGGTTACCAGCAGGTCGAGGTACACATCGAGATGCAGGATAAGGTCGAGCGGGTTGAAATCCATGGAAGGCACCTGTGGTGACGGCCCGACTCGGCGGGCCCGTGCTAGAGCGATGAGCTACACGGCTGTGTAGGTTTTCTTACAAGCGGAAAAGGCCCGCATTATACGGACATGGGAGGGCTGTGCGTGGTGGTTTTGTAGCGGGGGATGTCTCGGTGGCATTGGGGGCGGGCGGCGCCCCCTTGTGCAGGGTTTACTCGTCGCTGATGGGCAGAACGTAGTTCTTGAACTCGCTGTCTTCGCGAAAACCGATGGATTCGTAGGTTTTCTGCGCCACCTCGTTGTCGCTGCTGGTGGACACCCGCATGCGCACGGCGTTGGTTTCCTTGGCCATTTTCTTGGCCGTGCGGATCAGGTTATCGGCGACCAATTGGCGGCGGGCATCTTCGGCGACGTAGATGTCGTTGAGGATCCACACGCGCTTGAGGGACAGGGACGAGAAACTCGGGTAGAGCTGGCAAAAGCCCATGAGTTTGCCGTCATCGCCCAGGGCCAGGTAGATCACCGATTCCTTGCGCCGCAGGCGCTTTTCCAGGAAGGCCCGGGAGGAGTCCGGATAGGCCAGAGCGCCATAGAACTCGCGGTACTTGACGAACAGAGGGGTCAACAGGTCCAGGTGTTCGAGGGTCGCTTGGGTAATCCGCATGAGGGGGCCTCAACTGCTTGTGGGAGTAACGGCGAGTAGTGGCTTGATGCTGCCTAAACCATGGCAAAAGCGCAATCGCAGTACCGTTCAGTCATTCTGTGGACCGAGTAGGAAATTGCCTGGATTGCCCGTGGAATCGCTTTCAAGTGTGTGCACCTGGGCTTCGTCCTTGAGGTTGACCCCCGACAGTTGGCGCCGGCAGGCCTCGCGCATCAGGTAGAGCAAGCGGTGGGCGGCCATGCCGTAGCTCAGGCCTTCGAGGCGCACGTTAGAGATGCAATTGCGGTAGGCGTCGGTCAGGCCGACCTTGGGGTTGTAGGTGAAATACAGCCCCAGGCTGTCCGGGGAACTGAGGCCGGGGCGTTCGCCGATGAGGATCACGGTCATTTTCGCCCCCAGCAGTTCGCCGATTTCGTCGGCCACGGCCACGCGGCCCTGTTGCACCAGTATCACTGGGGCGATTGTCCAGCCATCACTGTCGGCTTGTTCTTCCAGACGCGTGAGGAACGGCAGGGTATGGCGATGCACTGCCAGTGCCGACAAACCGTCGGCCACCACCACCACCAAATCCACCCCGCCGGGGTAGGCCTGGGCGTGTTCGCGCAGGGTGTGCGCCGACTCATCGCTCAGGCGCCGCCCGAGGTCGGGGCGTTGCAGGTAGCTGTGGCGGTCGGGCGCGGCGCTGTGCAGCAGTAGGCTGTCGCGGCCACGCTCGGCCAATTGGCGGCTCAGTTCGCCGTGGTCGAAGGCCAGGTGCACTGCATCGCGGGCCTGGGCGTGGGCGTACTGGAAATCCAGTTGCGCGCCGGTGGGCATGCTGGTGCCGGTGCGGCCCAGGGCGATGCGCGCAGGCGTCAGGGTGCGCAGTGGCAGCCAGGGGTTGGGGGTCGGTTTGTCCATGCTGTGCTCGCTCATCCCAGTTGCGCCAAGGCCTGGCGGAAGGCTGGCGGTAGGTTGTGGCCAAAGCGCACGTTGCCGTCGGCCTGGGTGAAGATGCCCATTTTCGCCAGCCACTGCTCGAACTCGGGGGCCGGTTTGAGGCCCAGGGTCTGGCGGGCGTAGAGGGCGTCGTGGAAGGAGGTGGTCTGGTAGTTGAGCATGATGTCGTCGGAGCCGGGGATGCCCATGATGAAGTTGATCCCGGCCACGCCCAGCAGGGTCAGCAGGGTGTCCATGTCGTCCTGGTCGGCTTCGGCGTGGTTGGTGTA